>ERZ779888.248-NODE-248-length-69990-cov-18.133338_pt1 | contig 69990 bp, 66 predicted proteins | sample MGYA00511245_ERZ779888 | MGnify/ENA primary metagenome ERZ779888 (study PRJEB29588, sample SAMEA2155255) | human gut metagenome | biome: human gut; feature: human-associated habitat; material: faeces | place: Denmark | collected 2008/2010 ...
TTCGGTCAAAATTTACAACACATATTTATATTAGGAAGAACACCAAGGAAACGAAACAAGTCGATTGCACACATACTTCGGTCAAAATTTACAGCTCATATTTATATTAGGAAGAACACCAAGGAAACGAAACAAGTTGGCTGCATACAAATTTCGGTCAAAATTTACAGCACATATTTATATTAGGAAGAACACCAAGGAGCTTAAAAAGGAAAAATGAAAACGGAAATAATGTTTGCAATACTGCTCACGCTACTCAACAAACGCAAAGTAAGCGGCGAATATCTTGCAGAAAAATTTGAAATAAGCACACGCACGGTAATGCGTCACATAGAATCGCTTTGCAACGCAGGCATCCCTATCGTTGCAGTTCGAGGCGTAGGCGGCGGCTACATGATAGCGGACGATTTTAGACTCGAACGCTCGTTTTTTACCCCCGAAGAAATCAGCCGCATACTCACATGTCTTAACGCCACCGAAAACTCTTTTGACGACAAAGTTAATTTGTCTATAAAAGACAAACTTTCGAACATAGCGCTTATAAAAGAGGACGAAAAATATCTGCTGAAAACTGACAAACTTATCATAGACATCGGAACCTGGACAAACCCGCAACACTATCGCGCAAAAATAGGAGTTATCAACAAAGCCATAGACGGAGATTTTGCTTTGCATCTCGAATACGTTGACAACAAAGAATATTATTCCGAGCGAGAAGTTGATCCGTATTGTCTGGTACTTAAAGAAGGCGTTTGGTATGCATACGGATATTGTCACTTAAGACAAGACTTTAGACTTTTTAGGCTAACCAGAATGAAAAATATCACCCTTACCGACAAACATTTTGAAAGAAAAGAATGTAACGTATACGAAAAATTACGTGGCACTTTTGACGACCTCGATATTGTGGACGTAGAATTCGAATTTTTTTCCACCTCGCTGAGCGACGTCGAAGAATGGTTAGGTAGAGAAGCTATAAGCGAACGTGGCACGCAATACATAGCAAAAGCTTCGCTTTACGGCGGAAACTTACTGATAAACAAGTTGCTGTCATTCGGCAGTTCGATAAAAATTCTTAAACCGGTATCTCTCCGAGAAGAGCTTATGGTCGAATGCCAAAGAATAATTCACAGATACAGCTAACGCTTCGGTAAAATTACTATGCGGATATGCGGACAAAAAACCGAATTTGCTTCGATACTTAACTTAAAAAGATTTTGCATGTAATACGCTAACTTTAATAAATTTATTTTGACCGCTGCCCGAAAAATCGTTCAACACATCGACAGCGCATACTCTATTATATAATAACAGTTCTCGTTAGCATAAACGCAGCCACTACATCTTATCAATATAAAAATAAAAAAATCTGTAACGGTTGTGAGTTTTTATTACATTCCAGTGCCGGACAGCTTACTTTAACCGAAATTTCAAAACCCACGCAATTCGCTATTACCTCTCAATCTAAGACGCATTATTATACGACACTTTGACATTCGTCATCAAAAAAACCGCCGAGTGATATCGGCGGTTTTCATTTAAAAAATAACTTATTTCTTCTTTTGAGATTCTATATATTCATTGAGCTTACTTACATAAGCCTTGCTAAATTCCTGTCCGCAAACGGTTGCTTTTAGCACAGCATCCCACTCACAATCATTGTTTTTGCAAATTTCGGTATTGTTTTTCAGATAAACATGCACGTGTTCCGCAAAAAAGTAACAAGTACGCAGCATATAAAGCTGCTTTAATGCATCACCCTCATTTTCGACTGCCGACAACGCAATAGGAAAATGGTCCTTTATGCGTACGTAAAAGTCAGTTACGATACCGTTTTTCGATAACGGAAGAGTTGCATCGCTCTTAATGCTCCAAACTTGATTAAATGCTAAAAGCACGGCTATATAATCTTTCACATCCGCAAATGATATCTGGACATATTCGGAACCCACGTTATAGTTCCAAATCATTTTGTCCTCGCCGAGCAAAACGTTTGCAACGTAGTTTAAGGCGACGATTCTATCGTAATAACTAAAAAATTGAACTCGAGTTTCCACGGGTGAATTGCTCAAGTAATATTCATCGAGTTTTTCGAAATAATCGGTTAACGTCGAACGATTATATTTAAAAAAGCTTTCCGTATGTTCTTGCAATTTGCTTGCGTATTTCAAATCGCCCGTTTCTTTAAGTAATTTTCTGTCGAGTTCGACGCAATACAACAAGCCGTCTATGTTTTTGTCGGAATATCTGTCGGCAAAAAACAATGCCGTCCTGTCCATCCCCAATCTGTTTGCAAAATCATACCCTACCGACGGCACGCCGAAAAACAATGCGGAAAATATAGCTACGCATATCAATATAAGACAAACCAAAGTCTTAAGAGCCGTCTTAACGACTGTCTCCGTCAGCGTAGGTTGTTTATACTCTTTTTCCGATACGGTTTTTGGCATACATAGATTATATCACATGCCAAAAAGAAATGCAAAACGTTTTGTGCTCGAATCGTCGTTTTTTTAACCATAACGATGTCCATTCGTCAATATTTACGATTTTTGCGCTATTACTTCGGCGGTTACGGGATCTATCAGCGCAGCCGCAGTATCTTTCCCGTCAACAAATGCCACATACCAATAATAGCCGCCCTGCGAATTAACGGGATTTTCTATAAGTCGGACGTAAACCTCGTACTCGCCGTTAACGATAATGGGACTGTCGGACAATTTTGAATATGCGACGTTATAAGCCTTTTCGCCGTCGATGAAATCCTCTCCCCTAACCGATTGCAAGCCGATTTCGGTACCGTTTATCTTCAAAACGGGAGCTTCCGAAACCCTAACGTTAGCTTCGAAAGAGTATGTATCCTCAAAAGGGTGTTTATTCATTTTGCCTTCGAATTGCTTGTCGCCGGCAATCATCTCGCAAGTAAGTTCGGCATTAGGCAACGGCGACAGCATTTTTACGGTAATCAACGTAAACTCTGCTTTTTTGTCGCAATGCCCGTCAATTACAAAGGGATTTTCGCGATAACCGCTTATAAGCGTTACCTCATATTCTTCCGTCTTGCCCTCGAATACCTGATCTCGGAATTCGGAAACGTTCTTAGTGTCGAATCGGTTGCATGCGCTTAGCAGCGTAATGCAAACAGCTGCCGTAACGGCAATAAACAAAAATATTTTTTTCATACCATAGTTTATGGCAGCGTTACGACTTTAATGCGTTTTGCAAACCCGAATTTTTAATTTTTTTATGATATGTCAATGCAAAATCCGTGTATTTTCTTTCTCCCCTACGTTATCGAGCCGCTTCGATTAAGCTGACTCCATGTTCTTTCAATCGTCCTTTGCGGACGGTTTCTGTCGATTTTGATTTTAGCCCCATTCATTTACAGACAACGCCGGTACCGATATAGACAACGCCGGCGCCGACAAAAAAAACGACTCGCAATATCACTTACCGTAGCGTTGCGTACAATCGACGCTATTTAACTCGGTTTGTTGCGAATCGTTTATTTGTTTGCTTTTTGATTGTGATAGTCACAAATTACATCTTTTCCGGCGCCTTAAGCAGTATAAGACTCATACCGTTACGCAAAGCGTCTCTGACAGCCTTGGTTATCGCAAGTCGGCTGCTTTGCAACTTTTCGTCGTCGCAAATAACTCTGTGTCCGATATAAAATTTGTTAAATGCCTGCGCCAAATCGATTAGGTATCTCGATATAATACTCGGCTCGTATCGTTCGGCAGCGACAGTTACCGTCTGATCGAATCGAGAAAGCAATCTGACGAGTTCGAAAGTCTCGTCGTCCGTCAAAGTCGAATAATCGGCCTCACCCGCCTCGCCTTTGGATAATATCGAACAGCATCTTGCGTGAGTATATTGCAGATACGGTCCCGTTTCGCCGTCGAAATTAAGCGCCTTGTCCACGGAAAAGACTACATCCTTTATTCTGCCGTTGATAAGCGCACCGAACACTACCGCTCCCACGCCTATAGCTTCCGCAGTTTCGTCTTTGTTTTCTAGCTCCGGATTCTTTTGAGAAATAATCGCCTTGGTTTTGTCTACTGCTTCGCTGAGTACGTCCTTAAGCTTAACTACTTTACCTTCTCTGGTACTCATTGCTCCCACGCCTTCGAGACTGACCATACCGAACGGAACGTGTACGCAATCTTTTGCCCAATCGTAACCGAGCAATTCCAATACTTTAAACAACTGCTTGAAATGCAAATTTTGTTGATAAGCGACTACATACAGATTTTTGTAAAAATCGTAAGTGTTTTTGCGATATACGGCTGCGGCAAGATCTCGGGTCGCATAAAGAGTAGCGCCGTCCGACTTCAAAATAAGACAAGGCGGCATACCGTATTCGTCGAGATTGACCACCATGGCGCCGTCCGACTCCACAAGCAAATTCTTTTGCTTAAGAGCATCTATAATAGGCTGCATTTTGTCGTTGTAAAATGCCTCGCCGTTATAACTGTCAAAAGTTATACCGAGTCGCTTATACACTTTATCGACTTCTTCGAGAGTAATGCGCTTAAATTCCGCAAACAACTCTGTCGCTTGCTTATCTCCGTCCTCTATTTTCTTAAACCATATTCTCGCTTCGTCGTTAAGACTGTCGTTTGTTTCCGCTTCTCTATGAAATTTTACGTACAAATCGAGCAAACTGTCCATAGTCTGTTCGCCTTTGCCCCATTTTAGGTAAGCGACGATAAGTTTGCCGAACTGAGTTCCCCAATCGCCGAGGTGATTTATACCCACAACGTTATAACCGAGATATTTGTATATCCGATAAAGCGAACCGCCTATTACCGTAGTAAGCAAATGCCCGATATGAAAAGGTTTTGCTATATTTACCGAAGAATAATCGATACAAATAGTCTTACCTTTACTTTGCTTAGCCTCGTAAGTTTCACCTCTTTCCTTGCAGCAAAGCAATACTTCCTTTGCCACAAGCTCTCTGTCAAAAAAGAAATTGAGGTAGCCGCTTACGCATTCGGTCCTTGCAACGAATAAAGGCAAATTGCCTTTGGACGAAAGCTCGGAAGCAATAATCATCGGCGACTTGCGCATGGACTTAGAAAGCTTAAAACACGGAAAAGAACAATCGCCGTTTTTAGGATCCTGACTCCAAACGACTTCGCCTCTTACGTTTTCTTCCGGCGCGCCCGCCCATATCAAATAATCTTCTACATCTTTCAAAAAATCCATTTTATCTCTCCGTTATACGTTGAATCTGAACAGTGCGACATCTCCGTCCTGCATCACGTAGTCTTTGCCCTCGCTTCGCACTTTACCTTTTTCCTTTGCGTGAACGTACCCGCCGCATGCCATAAGGTCCTCGTACGTAACTATCTCTGCCCTTATAAACCCTTTTTCGAAATCGCTATGTATCTTGCCAGCCGCTTGAGGCGCCTTTGTCCCCCGTTCTATCGTCCAAGCTCTTACTTCCTTTTCGCCTGCTGTAAGATAGCTGATAAGTCCCAAAAGAGCGTAACCGGCTTTTACGATACGATCTAGTCCGCTTTCGGTAAGTCCCAACTCTTCGGTAAACATAGCTCTGTCCTCTTTGGGCAGCTGAGCTATTTCGCATTCCACTTTTGCGCAAATCTCTATAACCTGACTGTTCTCTTTTGCCGCATATTCTTTGACTTGCTGCGAGTAAGCGTTACCTTTTCCGATATCGCTTTCTCCGATATTGGCACAATAGATAACGGGCTTGTCGGTAAGCAAAAAGAAAGTCTTTGCGATTTCGTTTTCCGCATCGCCGAGTTTTACGCTGCGAGCCGGTTTACCTTCGCTCAAAGCGTCGTAAAGCTTTGCCAGCACGGCAGCTTCGTCGGCATATTTTTTATCGCCGGTTTTTATCAGCTTTTCCGCTTTATCTTTGCGCTTTGACACCGTATCGAGATCTGCCAAAGCAAGTTCGGTATTAATGATGTCTATATCTGCGAGCGGATCGACTTTATCGGATACGTGAGTAATGTTCTTGTCGTCAAAACAACGCACTACATGCACGATTGCGTCCACTTCTCGTATGTGCGACAGAAACTTGTTACCCAATCCTTCGCCCGCAGAAGCGCCCTTTACCAATCCGGCTATATCAACGAATTCAAGAACCGCCGGCGTAATCTTTTTTGTGTTATAAAGTTTGCCGAGTTTAGTCAACCTTTCGTCCGGAACCGCAACTACGCCTACGTTAGGTTCTATTGTGCAGAAAGGGTAATTTGCGCACTCTGCGCCGGCTTCGGTTATCGCATTAAACAACGTGCTTTTTCCTACGTTAGGAAGTCCTACTACTCCAAGTTTCATTTTGTTACATACTCCGTAATTGAAAATCTTTCAATGCAATATTGTACTATAATTCACCGACTTTTGCAAGCAAATTAGCGGCAAAGCTCAAAATCCAGACCGTTATAACTTACTTGCGTCAACTTAACTTTTATTTTGTCGCCGATGCGATAAGTGCCGGCATGCGTTTTCATCGTCATCGAACGCTCGTCGAACTTCGTCTTGCCTCCGATGCGCTCGGCTTTTATCAAGCCTTCAGCTCCGCAAGGAATTTTTACGTAAACGCCCCATTCGCTGACTCCGCTAATCGTTGCGTTGTAAGTCTCACCGACTTTATCCGACATATAGTCCATAGCGTAAAGATCGTCTATTTCTCGTTCGGCATCAACGATTTTCTTTTCTCTTTCGTTACACTGTTCGCAAACGTCCGTTACTTCGGTTAAGTTCATATCCGACGGCTCTCCGTCGAGCGAAGCCTTTATTATGCGATGAACAACCAGATCGGTATACCTCCTTATCGGAGACGTAAAATGGCAATAATGCTTGGACGCCAATCCGAAATGTTCGCAATCGGTCGGCGAATATTCTGCCTTACTCATACTGCGAAGCGTGATTGACGAAACGCATTCCTTTTTGTCCTCCGGGGTAGCCGAAAGCAAGTTTGCCACATCCTTTGACGTCGGTTGCTGCGGAAGAGGTTTTAATCCGCAGGCAAGAAGAAAATCGTTAAGCCGTTCTATTTTCTCGGATGAAGGCGGTCGATGCGATCTAAATATAAAACAACTGCCGTCTCCGTACATTTGTGCGACAAATTCGTTAGCGGCAATCATGCACTCCTCTATTATGGCGTGAGCCCTTGTTCTTTCCGCTTTTTTCATATCGACAACCTTGTCCCCGTCGAAAGAAAATTTGACTTCCGACAAATCGAAATCTATGTTTCCGTCGTTATCTCTTTCTCTTTTTAGTTCTGCGCTCAAATCGTCAAGAACCTTTAACGTTTGCGTAAGCGATTGCGTGTATCCGGCGACGTCATTGCCGTCAAGAACCTTACTGACAGCTTCGTATGTCATTCTTTTTACCGAACGTATTATTGATTTTTTGACAGAGCCGTTAATCACTCTGCCGCCGGATACTTCCATCTCTGCAGTAAGAGTAAGTTTGTCTTCGTTTTCGTTAAGAGAGCAAGCTCCGTTGCTCAGACTCTCCGGAAGCATCGGCTGCACGTTATCGCCATAATAAAAACTAAAACCCCTTTTATATGCTGTTCGATCGCAGTAGCTGCCTTTAGTTACGTACTCGCTCACATCGGCAATATGGACGTAAAGTTTGTACCCGTTTAAGGTACGCTCCGCATAAACTGCGTCGTCAAAGTCCTTGCTGTCGTTTCCGTCTATTGTGAAGCACGGTTGTTCTCGATAATCGGTACGGCCGCATACGCTTACGGCAATTTTCGATTTTTCCGCCGCTTCTTTTATCGTCTTTTCACCGAATGCGTCTAGTCCGAGTTTTGCCACGACTGCCGCAACGTCCGCAGAAAGAGTTCCTGCCACACCGAGCGATTTAAGTATCACCCCTTTGCTCCGCTCTTTGCGACTTAACTGCACCAACACTTTGTCGCCGATCTCGGCGTTGCCTGACGTTATCGTGACGTTAATAGGATAACGTTTGTCGTCAAGTACAACACAACCGCCCCGTAAAGTTTTTATATAGCAACCGGTAACCGGCGAAGTATTATACTTAAGTATCTTAATTACTTCACCTTCGTTTCCGTCGGTTACTGCCAAAACCGTATCGCCGTTTATGGCACCTTTCAGTTTAGAAGCCGGCACAAAAAAGTCGCCTCCGTCAGTTACTACAAAAGCATATCCTTTGGGCGAACCTTGCAGCACGCCTTCGACTTTTCTCCATGCTCGCTTGCCCGCTCCGCTGCGTGAGCGCATTTTTTTATTGTTTTTCGTAAAGTTATTTTCCTTTCTCATTTTATCAAGTAAACTCCATGACTAAATCCGATTGAAATAAAAAAAGGAGCGCTATCGGGCGCCCCTTATCAAAAGTCTTATGACTAGAACTTAAACCAAATACCGGTTACAAAGAAGACTATAGAAACCACAAACACAATTATGGAAAACGCTATGGTAAGCTTTTTCATAATGCCTTCTGCGGATTTACCCTTGTTCTTCTCATAAAAGGTATCGTAAGACTGTCCGGATATAGCTCCCATTCCTTCGGACGCCGACGGCTGCAACAATACAAGCACTATAAGCGCAACTGCGCTGGCAAGCAAAAGTGCAATGCAAACGATACGAACGATACGCATCGATTCGACAAGCGTTATGGATAATAAATTAACCAGACCCAAAAGTTCCACGATAAAATCACCTCTTTAATAATGTGCTATGGTATTGTAGCACACGCAGAAGTAAAAATCAAGCAAAACATTACCGTTTTTTAAAATTTTTGCAATGCGTTTCCCACCAGTCTGCCGCCGAGTCGCACGGCAAACTTAATAATATCGTCGGCAGAACGAGATGAAAAAGCGACTAATCCTCCAAATACATCGCTTACTCCGGTTATAGGAGCATAGGTCAGATACGAATACCATTCTGTTTGAACAGGCAAACAACCGCATCTCCGTTCTTTTATTTTAGCCACGATTGCCGGATCCGGCGCAAGCGTCATTGCTTTGTCTTTATTTACTCCGCTTGCATATACGTAGGAAAAAAAATCGGTAGCAGCTACGGTTACTCCCGTTTCTGCCGAAATACAATCGCAAACGGACTTGCATAATGCCAAAAGCTCTGTGCGATTGCTTACTTTGCTTACCGTTATCGTGCCGTTTTCGTTTCCTTTTATTTCTAACGGATCTCCTATTTCGATTCCATACAATTTTCGATATTCTTTAGGTATAACTATTCGTCCGAGCTCGTCGAGTCTGCGGACTATTCCGGTAGTCTTCATATTGCCTCCGAAATTATTATGTTTATCTGCGTATTATTTATTCGCTCGTTGACAAATCTTAAGTTTGGGTTTATAATGAGGCTATGAAAAAAGATTCCAAAATATCGATACGAACTGACGACGGACTAAAAACTTTTGTCGGAACGATGGATCGAACGGACAAATCCGTGCGTATAGAATATTGCGATGAAGGTATAATCTGCGTCATAGCGTGCGACGAAAAAGGAGCTTACATAAAAAGATGCGGTTCCCCTTTGTACGAAATGACGTTAAGACTTAACGAATCCACACCTGTTGCAATAACAACTGAATACGGCGAAATTCCTGCCGACGTTCGTACCGGCAACATTACAGTCACCCGTAAAAACAATGCAGTAAAAATAGAACTCGAATACAGCCTGATATTCGCAAACACCGCCGCCGACATAAAGATAAAACTCATTGCCGTCGAACTTTAATCGACATCGACAGCAAACTAGCGCAACGGAGCAATTGCCGCAACAATTCTTGCGTAGTAATTGGTCCGTCCCCGACTACCGAAAAGGCGTCTTTTCGCTCTTTTCGATTATAAGCATTTCCGCAAAGGAAAAACCGAATACATTGCGACTTGTTTGAACAAAGCAAATGTTACCCACCAATAGTGCCGAATGTACTATGAGGGGCGTTGAACGCCACAAAACGATTAGCGATGGACGAAACCCTTCCACTAAATCAATTTGCCGTTGCCTTTAAATTTTATTTGTTACATTTTGCAATCTATGCAAGTTCACTTCTTTTATTTGACGCAAATACCTTGAGGTATTTACGATTCGTATTCGTAAAAATATTTGAATTACAGAGTTCTTTTTGTCGACTGCATAGTCTGCGCAAGGTTAAGATTATATGTTTTTAGCCTCCCCGGTAGGCAAAGGCAAAAATAATCGCATCGAATACTATCAAAAAATACGATTATACGATATATTCCGAAGTCTTGTTTTTCATCCGTCGTTTCTCTAAAAATACGCTTCTCTCTTCGCCGATAACGCATTTGACGCTATTTCGATAACGCATATATGCTCGCCGTAAAACTTCTTCATTATTTACCCAATCGTCACTTACTCTATTATATAAAAAAAGCAACGACACAATAAGCGCATCGTTGCTTTTTTATTACTCTCGACCGTAATCGCTTTCGTCTTCTAAAGGATTTTGCACGCTGTCCACGTACTCGGCGTCGCTTTGTCCGACCTCTTTTTCGTCTGGTTTTTCGGCGCACTCCGTTTCGTTTTCGGACTCTTTATTGCCGGAATCCGATTCGCATTCGATAATATCTTCGCTTTGCGGCTCGTCCATAAGCCCGACCACTATAAGTACTCCGCAAATTGCGTTAAGCACTTCGTTTACGTACGGTGCGTCTACTCTGAACCCGAGCAAATTAAGCAGCAAAATTACCGCCCCCGCCAATGAAAACCAAAATTTTTTACTTCGTAATTTGTTACGCATTTTTCCTCCTCCGGTTTACCTGAACTTGTAATACAGCGTAAAGAAGTAATAATCATTCAGACTGTTACGAAACACCGGTTCGGTAGTCAACGTTTCAAAAGCTTCTTCCTTAGACATCTCGCTGAGCAAAGCGTACGCTTTTTCGTATATGTTGCGCATCCTTTCTGCTTTTTCCTCATCGCTTAGCTTTTCGTTAAAGCTGTCTTCTTTCTTCTTTTGATCGAGAGCCTCGCCGTAAAGGTCGCTTTCCGTTTTTGCTTTTTGAGTCTTTGCTTCGTATTCCTGTTTCGCCATTTGGTTGTTATACTTCGTTACCTCGTCTTGTCTTGCCTGTCTCTCGGCTTTAAGCTCGTTGATTTTTTCTGTCAGCGCCGCAGCCTGTTTTATATTAAACTCGTTAAGCGCCTTAGTCAGATTTACGTCAAGCGAACCTATTTCTTTGTCGAGATCCTCTATTTCTTTAGAATAATCTTCTATAGCGGTTCGACTGTCTCCGGCATAAGCTCCTGCTATTCGGTTAGAACCGTCTACCGCTATAGACGAACGTGCAAGACCTCGTTTCAGCGTATCGTTATTTAGTTTTTCTAACGCAGCTTCGTATGCTTTTTTTAGTTCTCTTGCCTTAGTCTCGTAGTTTTCCTTAGCGTTTTGCTTTCCGCTTTCCAATGAATTTTTCAGGGATTCGAACTCTTTTTTAATCGCTTCCTCTCCCTTATGCGTACTCTCCTCTATAGACGACTCTGCCCTCGACTTAATTTCTTCGTCGTCGGGCGCTTTGTAATCCATGCGTTCGTACGAAGGCGCATCGTCTAGCTTCGGTTTTTCCGGCAATGAACTGCGCTGCTCCGAATTTACATAGTCTTCAAACTCCCGAATTTTCTTTTTCTTTGCATTTTGACTTTCCGATTGCGAATCGGTCATATATTTCGTACTCATGATATCCTTTCTCCTTATATTTTTTTTGATTAACGACTTTTTCGTGTTTTCTTACGATTTCTTTTGCTTCTTCATACTTCACGTTCGAATTTTACCTCCTTATCGTAGGTAAGTATCCCGTGCGCAAACTCATACCTGTCGCTTGCATAACTTACTATTCCGCAGTCTGTGACTTCTCTAGACGGAGATACGATATATTTTCTCAACGCTCCTCCGTCGCTAATTATAACGATAATATCGTTGCCACTTACGCTGCAACCGGATATTCTGCCTTTGCCTATTTTCAGCAATCCGTTCATTTTACGCCTCCTACGACCCGCAAGCGCCTCACTTCTTCCTTAAGATCGTCGACTATATTACAAATTGTCTGATGTTCGTCGTGAAAACTCGTTTGCGTATCGCATATTTCGTCACATACCGCTTTTACACCCTCCACACATTTAAGCGAATCGGTCAACGACATAAGCGTTGCCGTATATTTGCTTTCTCTCTCCTTTGCGTCTTTTAGCATATAAAAAAACAGAAAACAAAACAACGTCGCCCATATGCCGTTGCCGAGCGCCTGAGTCATAATTTCTTCCATAATAATTATCCTATCGGCGCACCTGCTATTTTCAATTTTACGTTTTTTGCCTCTGTCGGCGCAAAATAAGCGGTAAAAGTTCTCGTTCCGCTGTCGCACAGAACATATACGCCCTTTCGGTAAAATCCGTAAACGCTAAGCTTGCCGTCCTTTATAATATAAATTTTCTCATTGCCCATAATTATGTCGTCGTAATCGAATTCGCCCAAATACTGCGCCCCGCCGGCAATTATGCAGTACAATTTTCCGTCTTTAACGCAAAATCCGTTTTTCGCTTTTTCGCATTCCGTTCTCAGGTACGTATAAATACTACCGGCGTATCCGTCGCCGTAGTAACATCCGTCATAAACGATTTCGTTTTCTATAAGTGACAAATTCTCCGCAAATCCGCCGTTATCGTAAAGACCGTATGAGTGCGCTCCGTTTCCGCTTACGACGACCTCGTAAGCGGAAAAAGCTTTAAGCGTATTACCTTCCGTTTCTATCGTTCGGATCAATTCCGTTCCGTTTTGTACCCTATAGCAGAAAAGCGTTGTATCTTGCAAAATATATACGTCGTATCCGCCGCTGCGATATATAACTTCGTAACTATTGCCATAGCAAGGGATTTTTGTGAGGTCTTTGCCGAAAATAGCGATTTCGTTTCCGCTTTTAACTGCGACGCTTCCGTCGGAACAAGCTCTTACGTCCTCGCCGTCGCAAACGTATTTGATCTTAATCGGGTTGTTTACGTCATACACCTTGCCTCCCGAAACAAGATAAACATACAAGTGTTCGGGGTCGGTTATAAGTCTTCCGCTTGCGGTAACCGTTAAATGAGCGCCCATCGAAAGCGGCACAGGTATCTGCGCCATAGAGCTGTTCATTCCGGCAACTCTAAGAGCCTCTATAAAGAATCCGTCTTCGCACGTCAGATTCTTGCTTTCCGCTTTCGGAAAATACCGCTCGCAGTTAAATCTTGCTACGCCCTTACCGTCCGCCACGACAAGATAGTCGCTATGTACGCAATTTGTCGCTTCCACAATCAATGCTTCTTGCTTGTCTATATCGAAAGGTACGTCTTCGTATACGCTTTCGTCGATAAGGTAATCGTCATAAGCAGCAAAATTCGCACCCTTTAGCGCAAGCTCGGGCAACGGGCAAATCCCGAGCAAACTCTTAATCAAAACGTTTTCGCCGGCGCAAAAAGTAATCGGTCCGCTTGTATGCAAATAGAGAGTTACGGTAACGGTGACTTTCCCCTTCGGCAAAAATGTAACCGAGCATACGTTCGACAAAGCCGAATACGGTTCGGGACAAAGTCCGAGCTCCGTTACCGTTCCCGAAAATTCGCTTTGCAAAAAACTTGTCGTCAGCTTTACGTACGGTCTTCCTTTGCTTACGTCAAAATTGCCTTCCGTTACTGTTGTCGGCTTGTAGATGCATCTGTCTTTATTCGCTATACGCAAGTACGCCGCATAACTTTTGCCTGCGAGAAAATGCGCAAAAGCATTTTTTACGGCATTATGTTTTACGATAATGTCATTCCCGTTTTTTATCTCAAAATAATTATTATTCATAAGCGACCTCCGCACCTGTATAAACGTAAATTAAGTCTTTGCCGTCGTTAGCCTCGCTAAGCCGTTTTATATAGCACGTGCCGCCGGCTCTGAGAACGAATCCGTCTCCACCCTTTACTGCGTGAACGTCGCTTACCCCGGACAATTCTATACGCATGGATTCACTTGGCTCGTCATCCAGGTTTTCTATAGAAAAGTATTTAACTACCCCGTTTTTAAGATAAGCTATCGTGAGAAAGTTACCGCTCAAAGCCGCAACGGCATCGGCTTCGAAGGGAAACCGTCGACATATCCCCGAAGTTACGCCCAAAACCTTTATGTATCCGTCGGCAACGGAAACGACAACGAATTCGCCGTTATAGCTTACTACGTCCGCCATATACCCCTCTACAGGCTGAGAAACAGGCGCAAAATCATAATCCGCAGATACGAAAAGAGTCGGTTCGTCTTCGTTAATCACATACGCAACCAACGATTTTTCCGTAAGCTCGTCCGCAAACATCTTACTTTGCGACTCTTGGATTTCGCCGTTAAACATTACTACGGTAAGCTTATCCGCAGTGCCTTTAACCGTTACGTCTCCGTCCGCATTAAAAGCTGCGAAGCCGACGCTCGAAAAAACTTTTACTCCGCCTACGTAATAATCCAACGTTCCGTTTTCCGAAAACGCTATTACGGTTCCTCCGTAACAGGTTCCGATCGATACGCTGCCTGTAACGTTCTCCTTAGTTACGCAGCAAATGCCTCTGTCGGATTCCCGACTTTTTTCCATCAATGCTTCCAAATCCGAAGCCTTCAGATATGCAAGTTTTCCGTAATCCATGGTTTCCCCCTTATTCGGTGTATCTGTAATAAATCTGCGGACGGCTTACTTTAGGTGCGTCGTCTATCGAAACTATCCTTAGCCCGAACTTTCGGCACGTCATATCCACTCTTACTCGCTGCGACGTTGCGCTTCCGCTTACCGTCACCGACTTTTGTATACCGTCGCCGAAAAACGTAACGGTTACATCGCCGCAAGTATCGAGATATAACCATAATACTCTCTTTCGCTTGGAGCTTCCCAAATCGACAACAGGCGACTCCCAGCACTTTTGCAAACCGTTAGTGCCGATTTTTAAAACCGAAGTTCCGCTAATTGCATACAACTCGTCGCCGGCGCAAAATTTTCGAATATCGTACCCTCGAACTATTTCGTACCCGTCTCCGTATATCAAAACGACGTTATTTATATATTCACCGTTTTCGCAACCGACTTTTCCGTCATAATCGACTCTTAACGAAAGATAATATTTACCTTCATAAAAGATTGCCGTAGAATGACTGTCCGATTTTATAAATCCGTCCAAATTGCTTAATACTTTTCTCGCCGAAAGCCCGTCGAATACATATATACCGTCCTCGCACGCAAACATTACTTTGTCGCCGCAAAGCGCAACCGTATCCGCAAAAATCTTACCGCTTGCAGTAAAAAGATGAGTTACCGCAAACTGCGTTTGATCGGCATACGCAGTTACACGACTTATTCCGTGTTTGCGAAAAACGTAAACGTATCCCAAAAAACTAATCACCTTAAGCAATTCGCCTCTCTCGTCGAGCATCTGTATAAAACCGCCTTCGGTTATGTTCTCGTTCCAGTTGGTAGGGTCCAAATCATCCGAAAAGTACAGCGTATATTTGTCGGTAGAGGTTGTGGCAAACAATCTTTCGTAATGCATTGTCATCGATGTGATTTTTGGCGAATTTTCTACGAAGTAAGCGTCGTTTTCTCCGTCCCACACAACCATATTATCGGTGGGAGAACAAATCAATACAACGTCTTTGCCGTACAACGTATAATTTACGGCTTGCGGCGGCGACGTAAGAGTAATGCCCTGCAACTCTTTTCCCTCTCCGTCTTCGATATAATACACTTTACCGTCAAGATAATACATGGTTATAACTTTCTTTTGCGCCGCTACTCTCAAGCAAAATTGCCAGACGCATTCCGCCGACAAGGCTGCCGATATAAAGCCTTTGCCGCTCGTAAGCGCTCCGCTCTCGAATTTGAAGTTATAGCAATTTTTTGCCGTAGAAATCGGCAATACGCTTTCGTCGTTTCTTGTGTTTACTCCGCCCGCAAACGAATGCACAAGCGTACGACTTATCGGTCTGCCGACAACTTTTATGTAACTCATAACATCCACCTTCTTTGTTTTACCCGATGTTCTTTTCGCCCGTGCGAATATGCGCACAATGCGTCTTTAAATCTTTTATCCCACGTAACCGCTTCCTCAAACATTCCGCTTATAAGGTAATACTCTGCGATAATACCGTAGCACAGAATGCGACACGTTATTTTCGGCGGCAACGTAACTTCGTCGTCTATTGACAAGACCGTCGGACGAACGGCGTATTTAACGGCATAAACGCCGTTGTTTTCTAAGTAAATGCCGTTTGCTCGCACCTCGAAAGGCACATTACCGTTATCTCCCGTAACGTTGACGACGTCCGCAACCTCATTGCTCAGCGATGAAAAAGATATTATACCGCCGTAACTTACGGCTTTTTCGGTAACATACGAAGGTGCGTATTCGCACGCTATCTCATCCAGACAATTATTAAGACAAAGCAACAGCGTATTTTCGTTTCCTTCGCCGATCATCTCTTTGGCTACGGCTATACAATCGCTTGCTTTCATTTATCCCCCTTTGCGCAAAGCTTGTTCTACGCTGTTTTCTATTCTCTTTGCTATAGAAGAAGCTTCTCGCTTTAACGTCAAATCGTTTTCTTTATCCATTTCTTTTATTAGCTTTTCTATTCTCGAACTTGCGGTGCGCCTTGCTTTAACAATCACCCTTGCATCCAATTTGTCGGCGCAAAAGCAATACGTATCGCCGAAATTAAAGCTATTGTGAATTTCGTACCTTCCTGAAGAAGGTACGAAACGCACAAAGTAACCGCTATCCAGTTCCTTCAGCCGTGCGACTATCGAAAACAAATCGCTTTTTACCATTCGATAATACATTTTACGCTATACCGGTTATACGTCCCTGACCGTTGGGTCTGTCGCAAATAAGGTCGCAATACTTTACTAACGTAGCCGTATAAGTGGGCTTACCCTGCGTCTGACGCAAAATCTTGCCATTCTCTGTTTCGAGATATCTCCAATCGCAAAGTTGATGAAGTTTAAACGCCTTGGTGTCGAGGAATATCATTTGTCCTTCCGGAACGAATCTGTCGTAAACAAGCGGAATACCGTTATAAGAAAGCGACTTATATCCGCCGTTAAGTTCCATTATGTCGATATTTCTCTTATATGACGCCATATAATCCTGGAATGCATATTTTGCCTTTGCCGAGCATGCTATAAAGTCTATTACGCTGCCGCTCTCCATTTCCAGCTTATCTATAACCTTTTGAATGACGATTTCGTCCAATGTCGAGCTCGTCTTAGAATATGAGTTAAGGAAGGAATACGAAGATTTTGACAATCCGTAAAGAGTACCGGACGAAGAGAAAAGCGAACCGATGCCCGTTATTTCTTTGTTTTTGCTGCCCTGAACATACATAACTGCATTATCTGCCAGCGAAGTCGGCCACGAAGAAAGTTCGATAGTTCCGTCCTCATAGCTTACGTCGGTTATTTTTAACCCGTTTGCGACCAAAGCTCCGGCAGCAGAATAAACGTCCACCAAAAGTCCGGGCGCAAGGTTGCGGGTACTGTCAACGGTTTTCCCCTCGACGTCGGTTATGGTTGCGAGTTTGCCGCTTCCGTCACCGTAAAGCATTCTGCCCAAATTGAACTTAGACGCATTGAGAAGATCGGTAAGTTCGCTGTTAAGAAGGTCGGTAAATGCGCCCTGACCGTCAGCCGACGCTCTTATAGCCTTGTCGGATATTTCTATCTGCCCGTAAAGGTTTTTAAGAGTTGCGACAAATTGTAGGTACGAAACGGAACTTGCCGTCGGAAGCGTACCTGTTTCGTCACCTGCGCCGACGCCTCCGTTAATACCGTACTTTGCGGCTTTTCTTATTTCTTTGCCGCACACGTCGGTAGAAGTCTGTTCTATTTTTGCGAGCAAAGGATTAGCCTTAGTGTTAAGCAGCTCGGTAACTGCTCCGAGATAAACCGATTTTAATGCGCTTTCAGCGCTTTGCAATGTAACCATTTTATAATTCTCCTTATTTTTTTGATATGTAATTTAATTGTATCGGCAATAGCCGAATTCCTTAGTATTTAATTATTTTTTTTGCAAGACGACCGGCGTCTTCGAGATTTTTCGGACGCATCGGAGGAGTCAGCGCACTGTATCCGCCGTTGCCGCCTACTAGCTTTACGCAATTTCGATTTAGCGACTTGAGATATTCTATTACGAATTTGTTGCGTATCGAGGGAATGTCCTTAACCATTTCCCATAACGTATCCTCATCGCCGAGTGATTGAATCAAATCGTCGTATTTTTGCTCGAGTTCTTTGTATTTATCTTTTTCCTTGCGTATTTCCGCTCGCATTTTAGCGAAACCGAGTCCGTTAACGCTGCTCATCTCGCTCACTCTCCTTTTGCGCAGCCATAAATTGTTTGTGTTCTCTTATATGGCCGATAAGTTTTTCTTTTAAGCCGCAATCTTTTTTGCACAAATTTTCGAATTCACCGCTAAGACAAAATCTCGAATGTTCTTCGATATGAATTTCGTGATCGTCCATTTCGTTAACCTCAAGAGCTTTCTTAGTAACGAAAGCATTTTCTTTTTGCGCTCTCGTATGGTGCAATTTCGCATAGTCGTGCGTAACTTCCCAACCGCCATAACCCATGACGTCAAGAATTTTGTACCTCATGCTGTCGCTGAGCTTGCCGTTTTCGTCAAACAACAATCCGCTTCGGAGCAATTCGAACACCATGTTTTGTCTGCTTGCCACAGAGGAATTAAGCTCGTTTTCGGTATCGAACACAACGTCGTCGCATCCTATATCGCTGGCAGACCAACTCAGAACTTCCACTTCACCGTCCTCTCCGACATAACGCAACAGCCGAGGCTGCGAAGCAAACTGCTTGTATAATCGCAAAATATGCTGTCCTGCTTTTCGCGCACTTTCACGTATTCTTTCGGCAGTGATGCTGAGCCTCGTATCGTCTTGATCCAAAAGCAGTTGCAATGCCGTTCCGCTGGTAATCGACGAAGGGATAGAACTCGTCCGCATTATTTCGCTTACGCCGCTTATGGATATAAACTCGCTCAAAAGTTTATCCTCTTCGTAATTAAAGTCTGACGGCACCGAACCCGGATTCATCAACATCGGCGGCGTTGCGCCTCTCCTGTAAACGAGAATTTTGCCGGGACTGAGTCCTTCTTCTTCAAGATTTCCGATGTCTACCGAACCGTCTTCGACTGCCAAAACCCCCATGGCTATGCGGTTCATAAATTCATGTTTGCGGTTCTTCACCGAGTTGTATGCCCTTTGCACGGGAATGCAACGTTCGACCACGCTTGCGCCGAAAAAGCATCCTGCGTTACGCAAACAATCCTGCTTTACAAACGGGAAAGTCCTGCGACCGTAGCTTCCGTTAACAAACGGCAAATCCCCGTAGTACAAAAGAGCGTCGCCGCACACGATGGCAAGTTCGCCGTTGGGCTTTTCTTTTGTCGGCTTAGTATAACGCTCTATAACCATAGCCACGTCCGATTTCTTTGAGCGACTGATTACGGGAATTGCGCTTACACAATTGAGTCCGCCGACCAAGCCGGAGCTGTCGTAGCTAAGCACTTCCGCATTTTCCGGCTTGACTTTTATTCCCCATCTCGAGTAAATTTCGTCAACGTTCATTGCCTTTGCGTGAATCAAACTCGTCAGCGCCTCTACCGTTTCCGTTCCCAGAGACGACGGAAAAATTTCGTACGGCGGGCATACTTCTATCCTTACCTCGCCTTCGTAAATTTCATTGTCTCCTTCGCCCACTCGTTTACCTCCGTCGTCGTCCCAGCTTATCTTATAAAACGCCGAGCCGGTAAGCTCCGACCACATAGTCGCCTGCGAAATAACCTCGCTCAAATCCAGAGTTTCCCATACCCCGTCCAAGACTTTGGACGCAACTTTAGCAGTACGTATATCGTTTTCTTCGCCGGTCTTACGCTCATTTTAGGACGCACTCTCGCAAGCTTTGCCAGCCTTGCTTCCATAATTGACGAGATATGATTGTAAACTTCTCTTTCCTGCCAAAAATAATCTCTGCCTCGGTCTTCGATTTCTCCGGACGGCGACACATACGAAAACTGGTTGCCCATTACGAAATTAGTATTAAGCTGCCATTGACATTCGAAATTACGCCGCTCTTCCCGTCTGTCGAGATAATCGTCCCTTACCGACTTAACTATCTCTTCTCTGTACTTTACGTCCATTACTTGCCTCCTTTGCGTTTTGCGGTTTCGATGCTTTTGGGTACTATTGCCTGCGCAACGATATCGTAAAGCTCGTTCAAGCAGTCGTCGCAAATATGTATTTGGCTTCTTATCCCCACTCTGTCCATTTTGATAGAATGAGTAGCGTTATTTTTGCACGTGCCCATTTCGCATTTAATTTTGTGTTTTACCGTCGTTAGTTGCATTTTCTGCCTCCTTTAATAATTTGAGTAACCGCTGTTTTTCTTCCAAAAGCTCTTCTTCGTTCATTGATTGATATTTGTCCGCATGCATTTCTTCCATAATGAGTTTTACTGCGGAAATATCCGGCGGCACTTCTTTTGTCGTTATTTTTCGTTTTACCACGCACAATTCTCCGTCCATCAAAGAGTATTCGTCCACGCATTCGCTCGTGGTATATCCGACCGCTTTTTTGCGGACGGCATCGTAAAGAGCCTTGTCCAGTCCGTCGTTCATTTTCTGTTTAACCTTCTTATAAGTCTTTCTTTGTCCACTTCTATTTCGCTCTTAGGCAACGCAGGCGTGTTCGATTCCGGACGTGACATAAGATAATATCTAAGCTCGTCCAAACAGTGATCGTCCCGTTTTACGGGAGCGTCGTTTTCGCCCCATCTGTATGACTTAAGCTCTCTGATTAAATTTACGCAGCTCTTAAATATGTACAGTCTTTTACCGGAAACGCCGCTGAGATATTCTTTTACAACGTTTATTCCGCTATACAAATCCTTGTTGACATTTGGATTCACGCTTATACCTTTGTCGCAGAACAACTCCGTAACACTGTTTGTCGCTGCCAAAGTTTTTTGATTTGCGGCGCTGTCTATAAGCGAATCGATCCGTCCGAAAGAGTCCGTATGCCAGTTAAGCGCAGCGGAAATCTCTTTTATTTTCGCAGCGTGATAAGCTACGTCTCTGCCGGCTTCGTAATGTTCGGCTACCACAAAAACGTTTCCGTCTCCGTCCACTGCGTACCAATGGCAGCTAAGAGGGTTATTTAATCCCGGATCTATACTCAGCTTGTCCTGCCATTGCAACGGGACATCAAACGGCTCTATTACGTTTTCCTCGCAAAATTCGGGGTACACCTGACCGCAGTCGTCGGTAAAACGCCCGTACCTGCGACGCTCGAGCATTTCCTTACTCATGGTTGCAGTAAGCCTGTCCACCTCTTTTTTGTCGAGATACGGGTTATCTGCCCATTCCATAAATGTGTACCACACGTCTTCGTCCGAACTAAGGTATATCCGCTCGTAAATATAAGTCAGCCCCTTAAGCGGAGTCATTGTCCCGAAAACTTCGCCCTTTTTGTCTATGACTCGCATATAGCATTCGTCATAAACGTCCTCCGGCGGTTCTTCGTCAAACCATACGTAATCAAGAGAAGCGCCTTGCAATTTTTCTCTACCCATTTCGCAGCTTTTAAAGCAAATTCGACTTATCGAGCCGAAAATATTTTTTACGGCTATATAGTCTATAACTCCACCGGCAGGATTGGAAGATTTGCCGCTTACCATTACGACGTCGGCAATCCAGTCGGGATTGAGATAATAAAGAATTTTACTTTGCGCAACTTCTCTTTGCACGTCTCGGCTGAGACTGACGACCCAGCCGATTGTCGGTTTGTTGGAGCGGTACGGATGAATGCCCCTCGCTCGCCACACCGTTTCCACTGCTCCGCACTCTGTCTTTCCGCTTCGATTTCCGCCGAAAACCCACCGGTTTCGTTTTTGGCATTTATGAAATTCCATCTGCTTTAAATGAACTTTCGTGCGATTATAGTATTTTAATTTGTTTTTACTGCGGTAATTTTTTATTACTCCGTCCAGCCTGAGAATTTCTCGTACTATTTCGCTTTCCTTCATAAAAACCTCCTTTTCTACATTTTTAGCGGTAATATCTTACCGCCGCAGAGCGATAATGGATGCATGAAAACTTTACTTATACTTGTTGCGTTTGCGCTTACATCGTCATACGCTTACATGCCGAGCGACACCGTGATATATTCGGACCGAGAATGTCTTAACGCCATAGTGACGCTTCCGGCTACATATTTCGTTACCGTCGTGGACTACGATAGTAATATGGTAACGTACGGGGACATAACCGGCTACATAAAAAACATCGAACTCGTAGACTACGAACCGGTCACAAAAATCGCCGAGGCTGCTTTTGCGGTAAGCAACGACGGTTTGGCGGCAAACCTGAGGGCAAGTCCTCACGCCGACGCCCCGATACTCGCCGTTATGGAAAACGGCTACAGCGGATATTATTACGGAGACGCAGTGGGCGATGCACTGATCCCCGAAGTCGGAAACGTTTGGCGATACGTAAAATATAAAGACGGAACCAAAGGATACGTCTATTGCTCGCAGGTAAAAGTAACCAAACCTAAAGCAAACGTCATAGAAAAAGTGACAAATAAAGAAGACGAAGCCGAAGCGCCGTCTTTGATTAAAACCGATTACTTTTTGGTTATTCTGCTTACTCTCCCCTCAGTTTTGGTAGTGTACCTGATATTCAGGGACAAATCTACGCCGAATTGACTTCTTTATTCAAACGCAGATAAAGTCTTCTGACAATGGGCACGTCGTTATACTCTTTGCCCAATTTTTCCGCAGTAAAGCCTAAGCTTTCCACTGCGGCTGCCGCTTTATCTGCGTACTTGCAAAAAAGTCTGTACGCATTGCCTTTGTTGATGCCCGTTCTTTCGGCTAACTCCGCAAAAGAGTGTCCTGTAGACACTTCCTTAAGCAATATGTACTCGTTAGGCAAGAGAGCGTCTTTTATCGTATCGTGCAAAATTCGAAGATTTATCAACTTCACTTTTTTGTCGTTAAGCGCAATAATGTCGTTGATAAGATCCATGGTCGGCTCGTAAAGAGAAGTGGACATCAACGAAACTTCTTCGTCGATTTTTTCGGTTAGGGCATCCAGTCTCGAATTTAACGCTACGATAACTCTGATCCAGTTTTTCATAAATGACCTCCAAAGCTGATTTACACGCCCAATATACCACATTAAATATGACACCATACTGTCCACTATTAAAAATCGTTCGCATTATTTGTAAATTTTTTTTCTTTTCAATATGTCACTGTCGTACGAAAACTTAAGTTCTTTTTTGCATTTATAAGTTCTTAGCGCATTTTCGATTAAAGCGTCTATCAGCCCCGGGAAGGTTATCCCGTCGCAAGAAAACAAATATTCCGCAAGCGAACCGGGCACGGTGTTTATTTCGTTAACGAATATGCCGTCTTTGCGTATAAAATCCACCCTTATTATGCCGCCGCACCCCAGTTGTTTATACAGCAACTTAGTCATTTCCCGAACCTCGTCTCGCACTTTGTCGGAAACGGATGCCGGAATCATTCGACCTTTGCAAGTTCCTCTGTACTTATCATCAAAATCCAAGATGTCTTTATAACCGTACGGCTGCTCTACTTCGCTTACTATAACTTTGTCTTCGAAACCTATAGCCGCACAATTTAGTTCGTCAAAATCTTCAAATGCTTTTTCGACGATAATTCTGTCGTCCCACAAAGCCGCCGCATCGAGCAAATTAATAAGTTCGCTGCGACAACAAGCTTTTCCAACTCCGATACTGCTGCCTAACGACGAAGGTTTTACGATAAGCGGATAACCCAATTTTTCGCATTCGTCCGTCATTCGCTCTCTTTCGTATGAAAAAAATCCAACGAACGGCGCAGTAGGCAACCCCATATACGAAATAACTTGCTTAAACAACCATTTGTCCATGCCGACAGCAGACGCTCTTACTCCGCACGAAACATACGGCAAATCGAACATTTCCAGCATCCCCTGCAAACAACCGTCCTCACCGTACCTTCCGTGACAAGCTATAACGACACAATCTAATTTTACTTTTTTACGTCCGACCATTACGCCGCCTTTTACAAAAGCGGCTTTTTTTCCTTTGACTTTAGCAGCGATAGCATCCACCGAATCGTATTTTTTGCTCGTATACATTTCCCCGTCGCCGTTTATGTACAAAGGCAAAACATTGTGCCTTGCCGCCGCAGCGTTGACTGTCATTACTCCGGTTATAACGCTTACGTCATGCTCGCTCGATCTTCCTCCGAATACAACCGCTAAATTCATTTTTCCTCCAAATAATTTTTTATCCGAGAACAAAGTTCGTCAAGTTTTTCTTCATTCTCGCATTCTGCCATAACTCTCACCTTCGGTTCGGTGCCGCTGCGTCGTATCACCACTCTTGCGTCCTTAACTACAAACTTTCGGGCAGCCCCTTCTGCGTCGCCGCCGTCCACGCTGAATTCCCGACAAGGCAAAAGATCGAGCCGCCGCACTTTTGATGTACAAAGTCTTAACGCCGAATAAATACCGTCGCCGCTGCGATTAGGCGAAATTATGTAGTGACCGCTTTTTTCGCCCCCGAGCTCATATCCCAGCCGCCGCATCGCAAAAGCCACGGCTCGGTCGCCCACAGCAGTAGCGACGAATTTTCCTCCGTCGTTTATAATCGCACGACTAAGCGCCGAATTGCTCATAACGGTGCCGACTACGCCGGTAGGCTTAGTCAGACAAAACAGCGAATACAAAACGCTGTCGCCGTCCACGATATCTCCGTCGCTCGCCATTACTGCCCTATCTCCGTCCCCGTCAAACGCAAAAGCGAGCTTTTTGCCGACTATAAGATGCGGATCGGTCGCACCGCACTCCACGTTAATTTTTTCGCCGTCCGTCAAGCAAGACATCTTAACTACTTTTGCACCTGTCATTTCAAAAATAACCGGAGCTATTTCGCTCGTCGCTCCGTAAGCGCAGTCCAATGCGACCTCTATTCCTCTCAAATCGAACCCGCTTGCCGCATACTCGCAGTATTCTTCGATTGCATTCTCCTCTCTTTTTTTACCTCCGCCCGCATAAGACGGCGAACAGGTCTCTATTGCGGTTTCAAAATTCGGCGAGGGTTTGTATCCGTCTCGCATAAAAAACTTAAATCCGTTATAAGAAGGCGGATTGTGCGAAGCAGTTACCATTATCCCGTACATCGACCTTTTTCGACACAAATACGATAATGCCGGAGTGGGCATAACGCCTATATCGACGACGTCCGCACCTCCTCTGACCAAACCGCTTATTAAGGCGTCGCTCAGACTCTTACCGCTTACCCTCGTATCTCTCGCCACTATTATTTCGCCGCACAGGTAAGCAGCCGCAAGCCCTATTTTGAATGCGAGCTGCTCGGTAATCGTCCGACCGTAAACGCCTCTGATTCCGTCCGTTCCAAAATACTTCATTTCCTCTCCCTATGTAATTAATTTCGATATACAACATATACTATGAAAAAAGGAAGACCGTTGTGAATGAACGAATGGGCAATAAATATTTTTGACAGTCTGGAAAAAATCGGAATAGCTACGCCTATTGCCGTTATGCTACTTGCGGCTTTACCTATAGCGGAAGCTCGAATCGCATTGCCGTTAGGTATAAAATACGGAATGAGCACAGCCGCCGCTACTTTTTATTCTTTTCTCGGTTCGTCCGCAGCCGCATTATTACTCTGCGCCTGTTTTTTGCCAATAATGAATAAATTGTCGCATTCAACAGTTTTCGGCAAACTGTCGCAACGAATTTTAAACATTTTTAAAATCAAAAGTCAAAAAATAAATTATGACAAAGCCGCTTTGTCTTTGTGCGCTTTCGTTGCCGTTCCGTTGCCGCTCACGGGAGTATGGACCGGAAGCGCCATTGCGTCCGTTCTCGGACTCAGTTATATCCGCTCGGTAGCCTCCGTCATTGCCGGCAATTTGATTGCCTGCATAATAATAGCGTTCATATCTACGCTGCTGAGCGAATATATTAATATCATACTGTGGGCATTTGCCGCTTTGGCAATAACCTCGGTAATCGTTGCCATATTGAAAAACTTTAAGAAGGCAACGTAACAAGGAGAACTTATGTGCGGTATTGTCGGATACAAAGGACGGTCGATAGCTGCGCCCATACTGCTTAAGGGGCTTAAAAATTTAGAATACCGAGGCTACGACTCCGCCGGGATAGCCACGCTCGAAAACGGCATAAACGTCGTAAAAACCAAAGGACGTATCACTAATCTTGCGCCACTGACAAAATCACTGTGCGGTGACTGCGGCATCGGACATACTCGATGGGCTACACACGGCGCAGCCACCGAAACAAACGCTCATCCGCATTTGTCGCCGAGCGGAAAGTTCGCCATTGTACATAACGGTATAATAGAAAACTTCGACTCTCTAAAACACGAGTTGGCACAAAAAGGCTACGTTTTTCGATCCGAAACGGACAGCGAAGTTATAGCCGTCCTTATGGACGACTTATTTGACGGCAACGAATTAAAAACGTTTTCGGCGGTGCTTAATAAACTTCAAGGTTCGTATGCGATAGCTATGCTTACTTACGACGGCAAAATATATGCGGCGAAAAAAGACAGTCCGCTGGTAATCGGGCTCTCTAGCGGCGAAACATTCGTCTCGTCCGATCTCACGGCGTTTTCGGATAAAACGGACAAATTCGTTATTATGGAAGACGAAATCGCCGAAATTTCCGATACGGTAAGCTTTTTTTCGAACGGCAAAAAAATACAGCCGCAAATATTCGAATGGAAATGCAAAGTCGACGCTTGCGACAAATCCGCTTATCCGCATTATATGCTGAAAGAAATTTTCGAACAACCGGACGCCTTAGCCGATACTTTAAATCATTCGATAGATGACAGGTGCGAGTTTTTGAGTCAAATCAGCAATATTCATCTTATCGGATGCGGATCGGCGTACCATGCGGCACTAACCGGAAAATACGTTATAGAGTCGCTTACCGGCATAAGAGTAAATGCCGACATCGCAAGCGAATTCAGATACCGCAATCCGATAATAAGACAGTCCGACCTTCTTATCGCCATCAGCCAAAGCGGTGAGACCGCAGACACTATAGGCGCAGTTAACATGGCGAAAGACAAATGCAAAACAGCTTGCATTGTCAACGTCCGAAAAAGCACTCTCGCTCGCACCGCCCGTCCGTTTTATACGTATGCCGGACCGGAAATCGCAGTAGCCACCACCAAAGGATACACTACGCAGCTTATAAACCTTTACGTTATCGCCTACAACATGCTCGGAAAACCGACCGGATTCCTGCGCTCTCTCGAAGCGATTTCTCAATCCGTAGCGCAAACGCTCGAACTGAGCAATATGCTGAAATATATCGGCGAACTTATAGCATCTAAGCGAAACGTTTTCTTTATAGGCAGAGGCGCAGACTATGCAGCCGCCAAAGAAAGCGCACTTAAACTAAAAGAAATCTCGTACATACATGCCGATTGCTATCCCGCAGGAGAGCTGAAACACGGTACTATTTCGCTGATAGAAAAAGGCTCCGTTGTAATAGCGATTGCGACTGACAAAGAGCTTTTAAACAAAACGAGCGGCAGCATTTTGGAAGTCAAGGCTCGAGGCGCTTTTACTATAGGAATAAGTCCCTACGAACTTGACTGTTGCGACGTAACCATAAAACTCCCGGCAGCCGACTTTTACTCTCCGCTTCTTGCAACGGTCGCATGCCAGCTTATAGCATATTATGCTGCTCTCTATAGAGGTTGCGACATAGACAAACCTCGCAACCTCGCAAAATCAGTTACGGTAGAATAAATTGCCTCGATTTTTCCGAATACATCTAAAACAGATTCTTTCCGCCCAAAGCATTACACTTAAAACATAATTATATGTTTTTCCGGATTGTTTCGAGTTTTATACACCGGCAGAGATAAGAAATATGTTTTGCGCATAACGTCATATCGATTGCTCCGTTTTATCGCTTTTTAACGGTTACGGCTATCGCTTTTTTATCCCCGACACAAAAAAAACGATACGAGAATCTCGTATCGTTTTTAAACGTTAGACTAATAATTACTTTTTAAGCACAAACACGTATAAAATTATAAACGCAACAATGCAAACTGCGCCGACGATAAATCTTATCTTCTTAATTTTGTCCGTGCTCATCGGAGTGTAAGACGGTTTTTCATCCTCTTTCAGATAACAACCGCAATTTACGCAAGTCGAAACTGTAGACGGCATTTCTTCGCCGCATTTGGGACATTTAATCACCTTTAAATCGTTAGGGATTCGCTTATAAGGTCTGTCGTCCTTTTCAGCGTCGTTCATATCGAAGATTTCTTCCTGTTCGTCCATTTAATTAAGCTCCTTAAGAATTTGCGGAATCTCGGCTGCAACTTTATCGAGTGCGCCTTTTTCAAACGGGGACAAGAACCCGGCCTCTTTGCAAAGTCTGCCGAAAGGCACTCTACCGCCCTTTTCTGCAAACTCCTTATATCTTCTCAAAGCGTCCTTATAATCGTATCTCGATGCCACCAGGAACGACAACGCTATCGTTTGAGCAAGACAATAATCTATATAATAGAACGGGCTTTCGAAAATATGCATTTGATACTGCCATCTCGTACCTTCTTCGAGATACGGCAATCCGCTAAAGCTCAAATAAGGTCTGTACTTATGTTCGAGCTTAAGATAAACTTCATTTCGCTCCTTGGGCGTAAGTTGCGGATTCTCGTATACGATATGCTGAAATTCGTCCACAATGCAGCCGTAAGGAATAAAACTGAGAGACGACATGAGGTGTTTAAACTTATATTTTTGCGGTTCGTCAAAGAATTTATCCATAAACGGCCAAGCCAAAAATTCCATACTCATGGAATGACATTCGGCTGTTTCGTTGCCGCCTATAAACAACTCCGGATCCCCGTCAAACGCATAATTCATGGCAAGCGCATGTCCAAATTCGTGAGTTACCACATCGATATCATCGGACGAGCCGTTGAAATTGGCAAGTATAAACGTCTGCTTAAAATCGGAGAAGTTCGTACAATATCCGCCGCCCCATTTGCCTTTACGCGAATCGACGTCAAAAGCCTCGTCCTCTTGCATCGAACGCATAAATTTTCCTATCTCCTCGTCCATTTCGTCGTAAGCTTCCTGTGCTGCTTTAAAGATGCCTTCTTTATCGAGTTTCGGCTTCGGCTCGCCGTCTACAAAGGAAACCGCATCGTCATAAAACATAAATTCGTCTATGCCGAGCTTGTTTTTTATCTCTTCTTTGAGTTTGCAGATAACCGGAACGAGTTTTTCGACAACGTTACGTCTAAACTGCTCTACCATATCTCTGTCGTAATCCATACGTTCCATATTCAGGTAGCCCAATTTAACGTAATTGTCGAATCCTAATTTTTTTGCCTGTGCATCACGCACTTTAACAAGCCTGTCGTAAATGTCGTCAAGTTCCGCCTTATGCTCGGCTAATCCTTTGCCCAAAGCTATGCAAGCGGCTTTGCGTTCTTCCCTATCGCTGCTGCCGAAATATCCTCTCAAGACCGACAACGGCATTTCTTTACCTTTAAATTCAAAAGACATGCCGCTCATAAGCTGATTGTACTCCACGCAAATAGCTGCTTCTTTTTGTTTATCCTCCACTATTCTCGGATCCGACGAAGCTTCCATAATGCGATATTTTTCAAAAATCAACGGATTGAGTTTGCGTTTAAGCTCGCCTATGAACTTGCTTTGAAGCATAGCTTTGCCAATCTCGTTATATGCAAGCGAAAACTCCGGCGACTGCTCGTCGTAATAAGTTTTTTCCTTGAGATAAAATTCGTCAAACGTGTTTAACGTAAAACGCATATTGGCGAGCGACGCCATAGTGGAAAAATGCGAAACAATTTCCACCGCCTTATCATGCCAAGCGATAACTTCTTCGACGTTATTAGCTCGCTTTATGCCGTCAACGCATTCGTATATATCCTTTGCGCCTTTTACACAGTCAAATCTCTCGTAAGGGAGCTGTGAAACTTTCATAATAAACCTCCTGTATCGGCTAAGCCGTTATATAATGGTAGTTACGCAAATACAAATTTGCGCTATAATGTACAAAACATAGTTTGCCGCTACAAAAGGCGGCGTATCGCAGTTTGCCGCTACAAAAGGCGGCGTATCGCAATCCTTGAAATATATCAGAGTAAGTAGTGAATCACTCAGCGCAAATAAAATCGAACCCACGCTAAGCAAAATCATTCTCGGAGAAGAAAATGCAAGACCGTTTATTGCCGTAGCTATAAACAGCGTTATCACAAAGGCATATATCGTAGCGGAAAAAGTGAGGTTTTTTAATCTGATACCCAAAAACCACGTAACTGCTATCAAAAAGCAGCTCACCGCAGCGGCAATTATGGTAACGATAGTAGTCACGTATTCGCCTATCGATAAAATATAAAATACATGTCCTATCGAAAACGCAGACAACCCACCGAAAAGATACCGTCCTTCCGCAGGATAAAACACCTTATTCTCTAACAGAATATCGCCTACCAAGCAGCATATCAATCCGCCCAAAATGTAGATGTTTTCTCTTCCGAAATTATTCACCACCGCAAGCACAGCAGCCAAAACAACCAAAAGCGAAATAAGTGCCTTAAGCATAATTGCGCTTGCTACGTCCGTCTTTTTTATTCTCTGCCATATATACGCCATAGTTAGCGGAGCGCACATGGCAAGAGCAATAATAGATAAAGTCATATCATTCGACCTCCGTCGCCTGAATCAAAATTTCTTTCAATTGTTTTTTACGAAAAATCTTAGGCACCGGATAAAGGGGATTTGCTTCCTTGTCCGCATGCAATGCCAACTCATCTAAATCTTTCTCTCTTACTTTCAGCTTTTTAGGTATGCCTATTTTTTCGGACAATTTGCTTACCGAATCGATAAAATCGTCGGAACCTATTGCCTTTGCCAAAATATTCAACTTCTTTTGCGCCGACTTCCCGTAAGCTTTCAGTACATACGGAAGCAAGACTGCGTTGCACAGACCGTGCGGCGTACCGTAATAACCGCCTATAGCATGAGCCAAAGCGTGTACGTAACCCACATACGCCCGGGAAAAAGCTATTCCCGCTTCAAACGATGCGGTCAACATGTTTTTTCGTGCCGCCCTATCGCTGCCGTTTGCCACGGCGATTTGCAGATTTTCAAATATACTCTTTACCGCCTTAATCGCATACTCGTCCGATTCCTTCGTTCCGCTCCGCCCGATATAAGCCTCAATTGCATGTGTAAGAGCGTCCATCCCGGTTTGCGCTGTCAGTGACGGCGAAAGCGATACGGTAAGCTCCGCATCCAATAACGTTGCAAGCGGCGTAATAACGGGATCGTTTATCGCATACTTATCTTTATTTTCGGCATCGGTTATAACTGCGCAAATAGTCGTTTCGCTGCCTGTTCCGGCAGTGGTCGGCACTGCAAACAACGGCACAGTCATTTTTTTGACTTTCAACATTCCCTTAAGGGAGGAAAACGACTTATCCGGTCTGCTGACTCTGCACGCAGCCGCTTTAGCGAGATCCATCGCCGAACCACCGCCGAACCCAATCAATCCGTCGCAGGAGAAATCGATAAACAAACGAGCTACATATTCAGCCTGCTCTACCGTCGGATTAACTTTTGCTTCCGAAAAAACAACCGCTTCCACCTCGTGTTCCTTAAGAGATTTTATAAGAGATTCGGTAAGTTTATGCTTGTTATGCACGGAATTTCCCGTCACTATCAACACTTTTTTAACTCCGCATCCTTTAATAAATCCCGCAAACTCTTCGGCGGCGTAATAAACCTTAGGTACCGAGAATCTTATAAACCTTCGCCCTAATCTCATTATACTTTGATAAACTCTTTCTAACATCGAATACCTCTATCGTTCGTCCGATAGTAATATAACATAAAATTTGTGATAATGCAATAAATAATGTCTTTTTTCCTGAAAATTCACACAAAATTCTAAGTTCCGATTAAAAGAAAAAGCTTCTCATAAAACCCGACGCAACCCATTTTCAAAATACGTATACCGATACCGCAGATAGCCTGATGTTGAATTTACTAGATAATTCGTACTCGTATCAAAAGCGAGCGCTATGCTTGTATTAAGTGCTTTTTATCTGCAATCATTATTGCATATACACAAAGCCGTATAAAACTCTAACAAAAAAATCTCGCTAAGTACATATCCATCAATACATAGGCAATAAATAAATCGCAATACAAATTAACAAATCATTTCCATGCCACATTTGCAGCAAGTAGGCTCATATGAATATCTAAAATTTTAACCGCTAAATAAATTTTAAAATTTGCACAAACGTTTATATTAAAAAGCATTATTATATTGCAAAATGTACAGTTTGACTATGCACATTCAAAATATATTAAAATTTTAACGAATTATTTGAATGAATCCTAAAGCGATTCAACTCCTTATTAAAATTATTCATTCAAATTTTAACAAATAAATTGAATGAATTCTATTACGGTTACAGGCAAGGATACAGCATTAAAATTATGCGTTATAATTTTAATGATTAAATTAAACGGTGTACGTGACAGAAAAAACCTCATTAAAATAATTATTTGGATTTGAATAAACAAATTGAATGGTTACAAAAACAATACAGCCACTCGTTAAAATAATTTATTTAAATTTTAACGGATAATTTAAATAGGCGGACTGTCCGTAACGGACCGTCTGCCTTTAATTCGATTCGCATCAATTAACTAAATTAAATGTGCAACTATATATGTTGTCAAATCCCAGCCAATTCAAAGCATTTATTCCGACACCTATACCCATTCACCGTCATCCCCATGATTACTAAAAGAATAAAACGTTTTCGGATGACCTATCCGAATAGTGCAGATGCATTTACGCCGCTCGGATAGTAAGATTAGTGCTTTCGTCACAACTAATATAATACGTATATGAGTTTTTACCCACTCAGGTAAAAACTTTTTCGATTTCTTCTTTTATCTTGTCGACCGAATCGAGGCAATACACTTTTGCCTTCAATTCCTTTGTTCCTCTTTCGCCTTTGAGATAATACGCCATAAACTTACGAAGCTGGTTTACTGCATACCTTTCTTCGAAGTATTCACAGAGAAGTTCGATATGCCTCATAATCAAATCACGTTTGCTGCGAGCCTTTAATCCCTGCAAAACGTTAAATATGTCCGGACGAGCAAGCGCACCTCTCCCTATCATATAAAAATCGGCACAGTTCTTTCGTTGCAAAAAACTTTCCTCGTCGGTAATGTCGCCGCTTAGCGCAACGGGAATGTCAAGTGCGTCTTTAACCGCTTCGGTTATAGAATAATCGGCTTTCCCGCCATAAAGTTGCGCCCTCGTTCTCGCATGCACCGTCACCATCGATGCTCCGGCGTCTTGCATAGCCATCGCAAATTTTACCGATACGTTTTCGTTTTCTGCAAACCCGCTACGCATCTTTACGGTGACTATTCTGCCACGGTCACACAACGATTTGACTATATCGGCAGCAACCGAAGGCGTCTTAAGCAATGCCGAGCCTTCACCGTTTTTAACCACTTTATTGACCGGGCACCCCATATTGATATCAATTATATCAAACTTGCTCAGATAACCAAGCTCATCCGCTTTTACAAAATCCCTATAATCGGATCCGAACAACTGCAAGCAGCTCGGCTTTTCCGCATCGGAAATTCTTAGCAATCTTTCAGTTTGCGGATTTCGATAGCACAGACCTTTTACGCTCACCATCTCCGTTACCGCCATAGCGGCTCCGTTTTCCATGCATAATCTGCGAAACGCAATATCCGTATATCCTGCAAGCGGAGCAGCTATAAAATCGTTTTTTAGTTGTATATCTGCAATGCTCTTACTCATACAAGGTACTTATCTATGTCTTTGACTCTGCTTTGTTCGTTTTTCTCAAATACGTCTTTGACTTTTTGACAATACGCCAAAAGTTCGGTTTCTGCGTCTACTCCGCACTCGCTGCACACAGCCGCCGCTAAAAACAGCAGCTTGCCGCAATCGGACGTATCCGTAATTTTAGTTTTTAGCGTCGATACATCTGCAGCAACTCCCACTTTTTTCATTCTCGAAAAGATTTTTTTCGCTCTCATTAATGCGGGAAAATCCGGGAATCGGCATATCTGATCGTAATAAGAGCTGTATTGCTTTTCTGCGGCTTTTGCTTTATCCCAAAACTTCAGTGCTTCTTCGGGATTTGCTGCCTTATCGCCCCCGAAAATGTGAGTATGTCGAGAAATCAGTTTTTTGTTTATTCCTTCCAAAACGTCGTCTACGGTAAATTCCCCCGAACGCTCTGCTATGTCGGAATTTAAAGATACTTGCAGCAGAACGTCACCGAGTTCTTCTATCATGCCGTCTATATTCCCCTTGCTAACGGCGTCGCAAACCTCATACGCTTCCTCTATAAAATTAGTTTTTATGCTCTCGTGCGTTTGCGCCTTATCCCACGGACAGCCGTCAGGCGCCGTAAGTCGCTTTATTATGCGACACAAATCCGCAAACGTTGCTTTTTTGCCGCCTTCTATCAAAATAGCAGTATCGTATTCGTATTTTTTTCGCCTGTCCAACTCTTCCAGCGTAATCTTTTCGCTACCGTTATGCGACGAAATCTCTACTACGGTATCGTAATCGTAAAACCTAAGCAAAAATAATTTTACTTGCCCGGCTACAAAACGATCGTCTATTCCGTATACGCAAAGCGGAGCCATCGTGTCTGGATAATAGCCGTCTATACGATATGCGCTTAACGTTACAAGATTTTCGTGCGGTTCAAACGGAAGGTCGAATGCCCCGGGAATAATACTTATTTGCGTACGGCGGTTAAGTTCCGCTACCGAACTATCTTTGTACCCGTCGCCATCCACCACGTACACCAGATTTTTACCTTCGGCTCGCTTTATGACTTCCTCTGCCAAAAGTTCGTTAAGCCGATCGTAATTCTCTGCGGTTTCGTACAAATAGTCCAAACTTCCGGCGTATTTCTTGCAAGGCGGCGTTTTGTTACTGCGTGCAACGACCTCGTCTGCCGCTTTTATGGCTTTTTTGCCACGTACCGTTATACTGTCTCTAAAATATCCTGCGCCTACTACCGTTATCATATCAGCCTCCGATACCGACATTTTAGCATAAATCGCACTTCTTTGCAACCAAAAACGAGAAGACGTTTGGTGACGCACACAAATGCTGTTTGCCATGTTATAATAGTTTATTCCGTAGGCCGCCGTTGCCACTTGACAATTGCTTCGACAAAAGCGTATAATTAAAAAAAGTTACATAGCAAGGAGCTTGTATGGAAAAATTTTATGAGTGCGACATCGCCGGAAGATCGGAAAAACTACCGATTATTCAACTTCCCACCGGCGTAAGCATCGCTTTTTTTAATTTGCACGGAAATCAGGAACTCACGGAATATTGCGGCAAAGAAATTGCCAAACGTATTGCCGAATTTACACCCGAAATCGTTATTACGGCAGAAAGCAAAGGACTTCAGCTTGCCCATGTCGTAGCCCGAGAGCTAAGGCAACCCCTTTATGCGGTGGCAAGAAAATCGCAAAAACTTTATATGGTTGACGGCATACAGTACACCGTATCCTCTATTACCACCAGAGGAGAACAAACGCTGTATCTGTCGAAACACGACGTCGAATTGATTAAAGGCAAGCGGGTCGCTATTGTAGACGACGTAATCTCCACCGGCGGTTCGCTTTCAGGATTGGAAAAACTCGTGGAAATGAGCGGCGGAAAAACCGTAATAAAGGCTACGGTCTTAGCCGAAGGCAATGCCTCTAACCGTAACGACATCGTTTTTCTCGGCACTATACCGCTGTTCGACTAAAATTCTATAGATATATAGGAGTTTGCACCAATATAGAATCGGAAAAAATTCCAAACACTTCAATTGGCGTTTTTAACTCTTTAGGATATATTTTTAACATAATATTCCAATCGATATAAAAACCGTAGCGTTTCCGCACATAAATTGGAAATTGACGGTGGCTTGTCGGCAGAGAAATTGTATGTTTATTTGTAATAAGGCAAAATAAATAGCGCCCAAATGGAAAACGAAATAGATAACAAATTATTCTAACGCATTAAGAAAAATTGCACGAAATTGCACAAATATAAAGAAAGTCCTCAAAACAAGAGGGCTTTTTTCGTCGGCGAAGTGTTAGTAACATAATTCGAATAATTTACTTATAACCCCGATGATATGATACTTTTCATAAACTCGTCCATTATAACATTGTAATTTGAACCGAAAATGTCGGCAAAATTATAGTCAATACAGCATTTTAAGACGTTATTAAACCCCTGTTTTTCTATCAAATAATAAGTAAAGGCATAAGCCTCGGGGTACGTTAAAACATTTCCGTCTTTACTTGTGCAAGCGTATATTTTACATATCGCAGTTGTCGCATACGGAAATTTGATTTGTGATTTATAACTACTATCTTTTAAGGTTATTTCTCCGATACATTTTGCGAGCAGTGCAAAATCAAATTCAGACAAAGTGTCGAATTTACCGCCGTTCTTCTCGTAAAGCGCATTGACTGTATTTACAAAATCGACAATATCGCCTGTTAATGTTTTATCTGTAAAAGAAAGATAAAATCGATTATTTATATCCGAAATATGTTTAGAAACGTACCGAGATAAATACTCCGCTACGCCTTCGCCTATCCACGCTTCATCGGTGGGGTTGCTTTTTAATGTAACGGCGTGAATTGTTTCGTGAACATATTCGCTTGGGTCGAGCAAGTATATTTTTCGATTATTGACATCACAGCACGTTTTAATTTCTCTGTCGGAAACAAAGTATTCGAGATTGTCGGAATACCTTTGATTTACAAAATCGTAACTGTCGGAAGCGTTACTTTTTATATAATTCAATATTTTGGCACATTCTGCATTGCCTGCCGACAAATGATATAAAACTCTTTCTGGTGTATCAAAACTTGCGGTTTTGCGTTTGGAAGAAAACGCATCGAGATTGTAAATCCGATTTGCCGTGCTGATTACAAGCGGATAAGACAAAAATTTCTGACTGTATATCGCTTCGTCAAGCCACGACAAATCAAAAGGTATATTAAACTTGCGGTTTATACCTAAAAATGAAAGGTATTCGGTTCTGTAATCCGTTAAGTTTGCATTTATAAAGTTTTTGTATCCGTATGTGTTTATAACGAAATCGCTGAAAGAATACGCCGTTTTTATTGCATTATCCGTATTATCATTAAAATCGTCGATAAAGTAAGCCGAAAATAGTGTTAATTCTAAATCTTTATCGTTTGCGTAATGTTCTTTAATTTCTTCATTGCTGTATTCACAATTAAAGGCGTGGGCATATGCTCCGTATTGTTTCCAATACTCGGTTGATTGAATATAAGCCCCTGCAAAAGCCTTTCTGTAACCGCCACTTTTTACAGCACTTTCATTGCAAATTAAAACTTCGTTTTGATATACTGCTTTATCGTTTCCTAAAATATATTCATCGGCAATAATATAGCACTTAATTTGCGTGTCCAAATTGAATACACGTGTAAGTGTAGAATAATCGTCTTGCATTAAATTTATCAAATCGCTGATTTCGTCTTTTGAATTGCTTACACTGTTTTCAACGTGCAATTCTATGTTTTTATCTTTTAATATATTGCAAGTGGTGCTTTTATAATAGGGAATATACTCATATACTTTTGTTTGATAATTTTTGCCTTTGTTACACGCCGAAAAAACTATCAAGCAAGATAAAAGAGATAAACATATAATCAAAATAAGCCTTTTTCTCATAAAACGCCCTCATAATAACGGCTGGATTATTTAATTATTCCAAAATACATTTTCTATAAAACCATAATTCCATACTGTTGAACATCGAAACAAATCAGTCAACTTGCTCGTAATAATAAGAGTAGTCGATTCCTTTCATGAAGATTTCGCGATTGTTTATTTCGTCGGTCAATGCGCCTTTTATAAGCTCATAAATATGCGATGAATCGACTGGGCTTTCTTGCATTGCCGTAAGATATTCCTTCTTATCGATTTTGCTCCAATCGATACATTTTTTAAGATTCTTTTTCAGAATCAAATCTAACCATATACGAGTACTTCGACCGTTTCCTTCCATAAACGGATGAGCAACATTCATTTCAACGTACTTTTTTACTATGTTTTCAAGTGTATCTTCGGGCATTTTTTCAATCAACCGCAAATTATCTTGTAAAAACATAGCGGGAGCAAACGCAAAGCCGCCTTTCGCAATATTAAGCGTGCGTATCTGTCCGGCAAAATCATATAATCCGCCAAACAAATATGCGTGAATTTGTTGTAATCCTTTGGCTGTTCCGACTTCGATGGCGTCTATAAAAGAACTATCGAACAAAGCGTATGCCTTTTGCTTACTTTTGCCGTCAATCGTATCATCCGAACGTGTAAACCAACCGATAAACTCTGCGCCGACCTTGCTTGGAAACTCTGCGACAAGCTTTATTACTCCGTCAGAATCCAATGCGTCCGACATATACTTTTTTCCGTCGGCGGCAGTTAGTTTCAGTTGGGTAGTGGCACTAACCAACTCGCTGTTTTCTTTTTTCAGTTTGGCTTTCAGGTATTTCCAATAGTTACGGCATTTTTCGTAATTATCTTCCTTTCTGATTGCTCCGATAATATCAAGAACGCTGAAATACCACTTATTGTTTTCCTCGTTCCAAGCGGCGCGCACTTCTTTATCGTTAAAAAATCTGATTGATATTTTCATACAATCCCCTTATATTACATCGACAATACAGCCAAAAGCAACAGGTTTTTATTTAGAGTAATTATTTTTCGCTTTGCGCTTCAAACGTGATTCCTTTACTTTCGCAAAAGGCGTAGAATTTGCCTTGCGAAACGATTTGCGGTTCGCGGCTATCCTTTTCCCATCGGCAAATTGTTGCATAGGATACACCGAGTTATTTAGCCAATGCCTCCTGCGTTAAAAGAAGTTTCATTCTCGCATATTTTACTTTTTCGGAAAATTTCATTTTAAACCTCGTAGTTCGTTCAGGTTATCGGGTAGTAAAGAAAATTAGTCGTCTTTTTTAAGATGTGTTTCCCAATTTTATACCTTGATTTTTATTTGTTTGCAACCTTTTGATAATCTTTATTTTATTATAACATATTTTGACAGAAAAATCAACAATAAAAGTCGGTTGCGAGCCGACTTTTATTGCATTTAGAAATTATTATGAAAAAATATAATAGCGCATAGCATTCAGGATTTGAAGCAACTGTATTTTTTATACGATTCGATATACCATTCGCATATTAACATTCGCAGTTTACTATTTTTTTAAATTTAATTAAATTTTTATATAGTGTTGTTTAACATAACAAAAGCCTCGAAGCTGTGAATCTTCGAGTCTTTTGCTACTTGCAGGTGTCCCCATTAAATTAATTGATTTTTTTATAATCCCTAATGGGGACACCAATCAGAGTGCCTTTACTTTGGCGGCACGCAGTAAAAACCAACAGAACACTTGTTTTTCCGAGATTTTAATATATACTCTGTATATATTAACGAGCCGATTTTTATCAAACTCAAAACCTAAAAATACACATTCAATGGGTAAAAAACAAGCTTGTTTCACACTAAAACTTTTTTTAACGACTGTTTTTTAATGCAAGCAATTTGCGTAAACTTGCTTTTGTATCAATATGCAGGCGTCGATGATAGCCAACAGCAATTCGATTACCTCTATCGAACAGTATGCGACCTATAATATAAATATGAAAGAAAGTCAACATATGTCGATAAACGGAGGTGAGATTATGTACACAAAATATCTGATAACGGGAGCAAGCGGCTTCCTCGGAGGAACGGTAGCCGAAAAGCTCGTTTCGAACGGAGCCGAGGTAAGATGACTTGTGCTGCGTGGTGATACGCTCGAAAAGGAGCTTCCCGAAAAAGCCGTCAAGGTCCTGCCTTATTCTCGGATTTTATGTCTCCGTGAGGATAAAAATCGTTTTTTGCTTGACAAAACGACGGTAATTATATATAATCTTAATAGCAATAAGTGTTATTACCTACAAATAATCCAAGGAGCAAGCTTTATGGAAAAAAACAACAGGTATCAAGGCACTCAGACCGAAAAAAACCTTTGGGCGGCTTTTGCTGGAGAATCACAAGCCCGCAATAAGTATACTTATTTCGCTTCGACGGCTAAAAAACAGGGCTTTGAACAGATAGCAGAATTGTTTTTGAAAACGGCGGATAACGAAAAAGAACACGCCAAGCTCTGGCTGAAGGAGCTTGCGGGTATAGGAGACACGGCGGAAAATCTGCTTGCGGCTGCCGAAGGCGAAAATTATGAATGGACGGATATGTACGAAGGCTTCGCAAAAACCGCCGAGAAGGAAGGTTTTACCGAGCTTGCGGTCAAATTCCGTCTGGTTGCGGAAATCGAAAAAAAGCACGAGGAACGTTACCGTGCTCTTCTCCGCAACGTTATCGCAGCCGAGGTTTTCAAAAAAAGCGACGTTAAGATCTGGGAATGCCGCAATTGCGGTCATATTGTCGTAGGCATAAAGGCGCCTGAAATCTGCCCCGTATGCGCACACCCTCAAGCCTATTTCGAGCTTCATGCGGAAAACTATTGATTTCAGGATAAACCGACGGAGAATTTTTAAGGAGACAGAATTATGAAACAGAGATTTTATATTTGCAGACATTGCGGCAACATCATCGCTTTCATTAAAAATACGGGCGTTCCTGTTATGTGCTGCGGACAGAAAATGGAGGAAATCGTTCCCGGATCGGTCGATGCGTCGCAGGAAAAACATGTCCCCGTTTACACCGTCGAAAAACAACACGGTCAGCGTTAAAATCGGCTCCGTGCCTCACCCTATGACCGAAGAACACTATATCGAATGGGTATCTCTTCAGACCAGGCTCGGCAATCAGCGTAAAGAGCTCCGCCCCGGAGATAAGCCCGAGGTATGCTTTTCCGTTTGTCCGGACGATGAAGTCCAAGCCGTTTATGCTTACTGCAATCTTCACGGGCTTTGGAAAGCCTGAAACAAGACAATTCTGAAATCGTTTGTCATCGTCGGAGGAAAAAATGCTCGAAACAGGAATTAAAGCGCCAGATTTTACGCTTCCTGATAAAGACGGAAAGCTTATAAAGCTAAGCGGTTTTCTCGGGAAAAAAGTCGTTCTTTATTTTTATCCCAAGGATAACACTCCCGGCTGTACGAGGCAGGCATGCGCATTTGCTGAAAAGCACGCTTCTTTTTCCGAAATCAATGCCGTCGTCGTGGGTGTAAGTAAAGATACGCCCGCTTCTCACGAAAAATTTGCCGAAAAATACTCTCTGCCTTTCGTTCTGCTTTCAGACGTCGCTCTCGATGCGATCAAGGCCTACGACGTCTGGCAAGAGAAAAAGCTTTACGGTAAAACGTCTTTCGGCGTAGTCAGAAGCACGTATATTATCGACGAAAAAGGATTCATAGAAAAGGCTATTCCAAAAGTAAAGCCCGACTCCAACCCGCAGGAGGTTCTCGATTACCTCCTCGGCAAATAAAACAACCTTCATAAAAACTAATAAGAGGCAGCCGACCGTATCACCGGCGGCTGATTAAAAAAATGGAAATATCAAGCAGTATCAGATATATAGGCGTTAACGACCGCAAAATAGACATGTTTGAAAGTCAGTATACGGTACCCCACGGAGTATCGTATAATTCTTACGTTATCCTCGACGAAAAAATCGCCGTAATGGATACCGTCGACGCACACTTTGCGCACGAATGGCTGGATAATCTCGACCGAGCTCTCGACGGAAGAAAACCGGATTATCTTATAGTCCAGCATATGGAGCCTGACCATTCGGCTAATATAGACAGCTTCCTTAAGGTTTATCCCGACACTACCGTGGTCGCAACCGCAAAAGCCTTCGCTATGATGAAAAACTTCTTCGGCACGGACTTTTCCGAAAACAGAATCGTTGTAGGCGAAGGAAATACACTTCCTCTCGGCAAACACAGCCTTACCTTCGTTATGGCGCCTATGGTTCATTGGCCGGAAGTTATGGTAACCTACGAATCAACGGAAAAGATTCTGTTTTCCGCAGACGGTTTCGGAAAATTCGGCGCGCTTGACGCAAAGGAAGAATGGGAAGACGAAGCAAGAAGATATTATATAGGCATTGTAGGCAAATACGGCGGTCAGGTTCAGGCTCTCCTTAAAAAGGCTTCCGCATTGGACATAAAAACCATATGCCCTCTTCACGGCCCCGTTCTTAAGGAAAACCTCGGATACTACCTGAAGCTTTACGATATCTGGTCTTCCTATGCGACGGAAGCGGACGGCATAGTCATCGCATACACGTCGGTTTACGGTCACACCCGCAGAGCCGTGGAAATTCTCGCGGAGGAATTAAAGAAAAACGGCTGTCCGAAGGTTGTTACTTACGATCTGTCGAGAATTGATCAGTCCTACGCCGTTGCCGACGCTTTCAGATACGGAAAGCTTGTTCTCGCAACGACAACCTATAACGCGGATATTTTCCCGCCTATGCGCAGGTTTATCGATGCCCTGACCGAAAGGAATTACAAAAACCGTACCGTTGCTTTCATCGAAAACGGTTCTTGGGCTCCTCTTGCAACAAAAACGATGAAAACCATGCTGGAAAAATCAAAGGGTATCACCTACACGAACGCAACCGTCAGAATTTTATCGGCGCTGAACGAGGAAAGCTCGGCAGAGCTTAAGGCGCTTTCCGACGAGCTTTCGATGGAATATATTGCCCACCGCAGTGAAGTCGCCAATAAAAACGACCTCTCCGCCCTCTTTAATCTCGGATACGGTCTTTACGTCGTTACGAGCAACGACGGTAAAAAAGATAACGGTCTTATCGTTAACACCGTCACACAGGTTACGAACGAGCCTAACAGAGTTGCCGTTGTCATCAATAAGCAGAATTATTCCCACCATGTCATCAGGCAAACAGGAATTATGAACGTTAACTGTCTGAGCATAGACGCTCCCTTCAAGGTCTTTGAAGTATTCGGATTCCAGAGCGGCAGAAGCATAGATAAATTTGCCGACTGCAAGCCCCTGAGAAGCGATAACGGATTGGTTTTTCTTCCTAAATACATCAATTCTTTCATGTCGCTCAAAGTAGAAAATTACATAGACCTCGGAACACACGGAATGTTTATTTGCGAAATCACCGAAGCCCGGGTTATTTCCGACAGAGAAACCATGACGTATACGTATTATCAGAAAAACGTCAAGCCCAAGCCTCAGACCGAAGGAAAGAAAGGTTTTGTCTGCAAGGTCTGCGGTTATATTTACGAAGGCGACGAGCTCCCGGAGGACTATATCTGTCCGCTTTGTAAGCACGGCGCAGTAGACTTCGAGCCGATTGAATAAGACCTTGAATCTATAAAAAACTATTAAAACGCAACGAAAAAGCCCCGAGAATCATCGGGGTTTTTTAAGAATATATATACGTGGAGAAAACAACCCGTGATGAACGTCGTCTCCGCTTCGGGCGCCGCCCAATAGTAGCATTTCATATTTGCAAGCAATGACAAGATAACAGGACAATTATTATTTATCTCATCTTTGATAGAATTATAAGAACTAAATGTATAAAGATGTGCGTTATAGTCGTAATTCTCTCTCTCTGCTCAGCCGTTTGATAATCCCGCATATAACAAGTAAGCATGAGGACTTTACCGTTGCTACCGTTTGTAAAAGATATGCTTTTGAAACTGAAAACGGAACAAGAACTGCGGCGAAAAAATATGGGACCTATTATAACCCGAAATTTATTGATTAAGTCTGTGTGGATGAAATGGGAAACCTGATACGTCCCGATACATTGACTACTCATTTCAAAGCGTTTTTGAAGCGCCATAATTTACCTGTAATTCGTCTGCACGAATTGCGTCATACTTGCGCAAGTATATTGATTGCGTGCGGCGTAAGTATGAAAGCCGTTCAGGAATGGCTCGGACACAGCACGTTCAACACTACGGCAGATATTTATAGTCATTTGAATTATTCTTCAAAACTTGGTATTGAAGATACTTTCTCAAGCATATTCGGCGGTAAGCCTACTCCCATAGAACAAACGTCGCCCGGCGCAATGTCAAAAATACAAAAGATTTTTTATTCAAGCGATGTCGAGGCGGCACCTAAAAAAACAAGAAACGTCGAGGATGAATACGATAGTTGGGATGAAGATTCCGAAGATGTTGAACGTTATAAACGCTTCACCGTCGTACAGTTCGAACTCCGAAAGATAGTACTTACGGAATTCATTTTGAGAAACTTCTTTTTTCATCTTAGAGATACCTCCATATTTAATTTTGCCTTTCGGCACTGGAGAAGTATCACAAGACGAAACGCAGATAAAGTGTAAATTCTGTTGCCATTGAGAATATCAACGAAAAGGTTAAACTCGCAGCGAAAAAAAGTATCGTAGAAATAAAAAAGATAAACATATAATCAAAACAAGTCTTTTTCTCATAAAACGCCCTCACGATAACGGCTATATTTCTTTTTTTATTATACACGATTTTACTGTTAAATTCAAATAAAAAACCATTTTTAACTGCAAATGGCACTTTGGCGAGTGCTTGACTTATATAAATGGCACTTTGGCGAGTGCTTGACTTATACAAGTTATCGAAATCGGTTCGGTGGGTATCGTACCATATAAAAAAGCCGCCACTTTCGCAGCGACTTTTCTCGATTTTAACGGTCTTAGTCGTTTAGTATTTTTACGGCATTGGCTGATTCTACGGTATATTGTTCGAGATACGCTTTTAAACCTTTAGGATTCTTAATGCCGTTAGAGTTGATATCCCACCTGCCGACTGCGTCAACTTTTACGTTGCCGTAGTTAAAAATTCTACCGAAAAACGACTGGTAGACATTTACGGCATATACGCCCATAAACGCTGCGATCGTTTCGCTTTTATTGAACATGCCCTTTTTGTAAACGATTTTGTCGTCGTAGAACTCGATAACCTCTTTCTTCCGTGCAATTATGTCGTAAATCAAAACAATCAGCGGAACGATAAGAAAAAACAAAATTATGCGCCAAAACGTAAACGCCGGCAAAATGCTTTTTCTTGCTACATAGTTAGGTTGCATAATACCACTCCTCTTTCCTCACTCTATTTATATGAGTAGTATATACCAAATATTTTGGTAAGTCAAGCGTTTTACTAAAAATTTTGGTATCGTTAAGAAATGAAGGAAATAAAGTTCAAGGAAAATTTAAGAAACTTAAGGATTACATTCGGATTGTCTCAAGCACAACTTGCAGAAAAACTCGACGTGAATCAGCGCACGGTAAGCGCATGGGAAAAAGGCGTTTGCGAACCGAGTTTCACCACGCTCACGCAGATCAGCGAACTTTTCGATGAAACGCTCGATGCGCTTTTATACTAAAAAGCGCTACGCATTGGTTTTCGCACTCCTGTTTTCAATTTTGCAAGTTTATTTTCTTATCATAAGATACAATAAAACGAGATAGCGGTTGCCGGCATTACGGCAACCTTTGGAACTGACGTTTTTCGTTGGTTCACGAACTTCTAATTCTTGCTTTTGCAAAATAAGGGCGCTTGTTCTCGCTTTTTCTGCCACGAAAAAAGGCACCCATCAGAGTGCCTTTACTTTGGCGGAGCGTTAGTAACGAAAACTTAATCCTTAAAAATTCAAAGATTTTATATAATTATACCATTCATCAACAACATCTAAATACGGTTTGCCCTCTATTACAATTTGAGTATTCATATTTATTTGCCAAACATAATTTGCCCCATAAACTCTTGCGATATAATATGCTAAACTGTCTGTTTGAGCGCGGTTTATAAAGACCGTTCCTTTTTTAGTGTGGATTGCCGAAAAACAATCGGCAAACAACCAATAATCGAAATTATCAACCGTCGGTGTTTCGACGTTGTATTTTTTATACAATTTCAAAGCTTGCAAATATGTTTCTTTTTCTTTTACTTCTTTGTTATAAGGGAAATTCTTTGCTTGCCCCGAAAACAGATAGTACCACATTGCCATAGCGTATTTTGATGTGTTGGCATGCATTTGAGGTATTATTTCACGTGCGTAACCGTTTTTTCCGAGATAGAACAGTATGTGATGAATGTATTCGTGTGAGAAAGAACCAACGGAATATATATTAATGTAGTCTCTATATGCATAACCTGCAATACCCGTAGATTTCAAGCCGTCATCTAAATATACGTTTATATCATACATATTATTGCCTATATGAAATACATCGTCGCTTTCTTTTGTCGTTTTAGCATTATCTTTTAACCAATCGGTTAAAACACTGTATTTTGTAGAAAAAACATCGACAGGCAGTATTATGTCGTTATATTCTCTGTTGATATAATAGGTGAAACAGCCTTGTTTAACTTTATATTCGTATTCCGTCGAATACGGTTCAAACGAATATTCAGGCAGATAAACACCATAGTTCCCCGATAAAAACAAATTCAAATCGTCTTTACTCATAGAAAGAATATCGGCATAACTTTTATTATCGGATAACAAATCTTCTATAATGCGTTTTGCAAAACTAAATGCGATTTTTCGTTCGTTATCTGCAAGATTGTCGATTTCATACAACGGAAATTGTAAGTCGGCATATACAGAGTTTTTATTGATAACGGATAAAGGAAAGTTTTCGCAAAGCGACGAATTTGTCAGCAATGCAGAAATACCCACATAAACACCGAACGGTAAATTGCTTTCCATATTTTGCGAACTTAAAAACCAACTTACAATTTCTTCATAAGATGTTTTTGACGGTAATGAAATGCACAATCCTAACTTTTCATTAGTCCAATAATTAGAAACAAAATTATCGCTTATTATAACGGTAAAGTCGGTTTTTAACAAAGCGTTATTTTTTATCAAAGAATATGCGTTAATCGAGTTTTCTATTAAAAAATCTATTGTTTTATCGTCCTTAATATCTACTCCAAGATAGATTTTTACGCTATCTTTACTATATTTCTTATCTAAAGGAACTTCGCTCGAAGAATTTAAGTCTTTAATCTTTAATTCACAACTTTCCGTTAAATATGTAGGAGTGTAATGTTTTTTTGTACAACAAACTAATATTATGGTAGATAAAATAAGCAAAATTACAACTAATGATATTGTTACAATATGTTTTCTTGTAATTGTAATTTTTCTCATAGACATATCTCCAGTAAAGAGTTTAATATCATTATACTATATTTTTCTAGATTTTTCAACCGCTATTGAGTTCACGGACGTAGAATTTCTGAAAAACTTCAAATGGCACTTTGGCGGGTGCTTGCCTATACAAGTACAACGGCTACAACCTAAACATCGATCCGATACTTAACTTTAAGTCATAAGTAAATAACAGTGTGGGTTCAAATCTCGTTTGCTATTCGCTTGTGATTTGAACCCGTATTTTGAGTATAAAAAAATGAACCCGAACTTTAACCTTTTTATGGGTTCAGCTCAGGTTCATCTTGGCGGAGAAGGCGGGATTTGAACCCGCGCACCAGTTTGATCCAGTCTACTCCCTTAGCAGGGGAGCCCCTTGAGCCACTTGGGTACTTCTCCGCAGCTCAAACATACGTTGCCTAGATATATTAGCACAACGAGTCGATAAAGTCAAGGATTTTTTGCAAGCAAAACAAAATTCTATTTCCACATACATTTCCGTGCGACATTTTTTGCGCCGCACATTCATTTCGGTCAGATAATCGCAGTATCGTTATGCAGTTTTGCTAAAATGTTCCTTTATTTTGTCATGGCGCACGCTACCGCCGCAGGACAATTTGCGGCATGTTTGTTTCTTTATAAACGCTTCGCTACGTCCACGCAATATTTAACTCAAAGTAGCTTTGTATAAAGCAATTTTGTCTCTATGTATGAATAGCAGAGTTGCCGGTAGTATCGCCGCTACTCTACAATTTTTGTCTAAAAATCATCATATCATTATGCAGTTTTGCTACAACATGATTATCTGTAACAAACTTAACGTTAGCTTTCAAGATAGCGAAAATACAGTGCTTTATTGGATACACAAAAACCGTTTTAGTTACAAACAAACTTAATATTTTAGAGCATGACGTGTGACGATGAAAAACTACCCATCTCGCTACGTCTCACTATTTCTCGATATTACGTTTACAGATAAGTTGCATCCGACATGCGCTTGAATTACTATGACATATAGCCAAACCTGTCGGCGAAATCGCATATCGTATAGCGTTTTTGTTCGACACAAAGGTCGCTATTCTTCTGCTTAAACAACCAATGCTATTGCAAAGCGATGCAATCATCCTTTCCTACCTATTAAATTGAAAAATATTAATAATATAAAATCAAAACGCAAATAAATTTACATGTCGCTTTTTACTAAAACAAAAATATCTTTCTGCGCTTTTTCCCTGCCCCCTAACGTTACCTATGTGTTGCTTTGCACGAAGTCTTCAAGCGTCGGCATATCGCTGCGCATACGATACTCCCTGCAGTCGGGCGATCGGTCAAGCAAAAATCTGTCATACATTTCCCTTCTGAGTGTTGCTGGATCTTTAAAAACGGTTAGCGCATTGATAGCTTCGTTTATTTCTCTCTCCGTATACGTTTTGTCGGAATCGATCTTCGACGCAATATACCATATAGCATAAAGCTGTCTTTTCGTTTTTGACGGCATTGCAATAAGTTTTCCGTCGCCGTCAATAAAACTTGCAATACACTCGAAATCTTCTGCCATATTGTACACCGTTATTCCTTTTCGATATTAACGACGCTTTTCGTTTTTTACATAAAAATTACTTAAAAACGAGCTTCGCCGTTCGCTTTTTATAATACCACACTCCCAAAACTGCGTCAAGCGAAATAAAAAGTCGAAAACTGCGTGCTTTTTTTGTCGTTACGAAAAAAATATGCAATTTGCAAACATTATATACGATTTTTTTTTGATTTAGCCTACTTTGCTTTGACAAACAATAATTAATTTTGTATAATAATTGCTGATTCTTATACCATGAGGTTTGCATATGGAAGGAACATTTTGGGCGCTTGTTCCGGCGCTTATAACCATTATCATCGCACTTATAACAAAGCAAGTATACATATCGCTTTTTATAGGAATTTTTACCGGCGCAATGCTTTTTGCGCACGGAAATCCGTTAACCGCTTTCGAAAACCTTTTTGAAGTTATGGCAAAGACACTTTCCGGAGACGGCGGCTCGCACGGAGCGATTCTGATATTTATATTGATGCTCGGCGTGTTAGTAGCTCTTATCGACAAAGCGGGCGGCACCAAAGCAATGGGCAACTGGTTTGCGTCCAACGTAAAATCTCGCAAAGGCATGCTTGCCGTGACTGCCGGTTTCGGAGCATTGATGTTTATGGACGATTACTTCAATCGTCTCGCTACAGGTACGGTTATGCGTCCCATCACCGACAAATATCGAATAAGCAGAGTTAAGCTCGCTTACATAATAGGTTCGTTATCCGTAGCCGTGTGCGTGCTTGTTCCCATCAGCAGTTGGGCAAGCGCAATCGAATCCAACATAGCAAGCGGACTCACCGAAGAAGCGCTTAACGGCGACAGCATCTACTCTCTTTACTTAAAATCCGCCGCATGCAACTTCTATCCCATTTTGACAATAGTGTTTATATTCGCTACAATCGCCCTCGGAATGGACTTTTTCGGGATACGAAAAAGAGAACTTACCACGATGGAAACGCAAGATCCCAACTGCGGCATGGAAGCGACTTTTAAATCCGAAGAGCATCACTCCGAAAAAAGCAACGGCAAAATCATCGACCTTGTTCTTCCTATAGCCTTTATGATAGCCTTTTCGATAGGCTTTATGGTTTACTTCTCTGCAACGGAAAGCAGTTCGGGTTCGGAGATAGCTCTTGCGTGCGGCTCCACCGTCGCTGTAATCGCAACGCTCATAATGTACCTTATCCGAAAAAACATTACTCTTAAAGGTTTTACGCAAAGCCTCGGCGACGGATTTAAATCCATCTGCGACGTATTCATGATTCTTATTCTCGCCTGGACTCTTGCCGATATTTGCGCCGAATTGGAAATCAACACGTTTATCTCGTCAATCGCAAACGCAATGGGCGACATGAAAGTTTTGCTTCCTGCAATTATGATGCTTATCGCAATGGGCATATCGTTCGCTACGGGAACAAGTTGGGGAACTTTCGGAATAATTGTTCCGCTTGTCAATCCCATGTTTGTAGGACAGATCGGTTCCGAACTTTATCTCCTTACCGTTGCCGCCGTATTATCCGGAGCAGTATTCGGCGATCAGGTATCCCCCATATCCGACGCAACCATTCTTGCTGCCGCAACCACGAAATGCAACCACATGGACTACGTGCGTTGTCAGCTCCCCGTCGCCATGATGGTAGCCGTACTGTCGTTTGTAGGCTTCCTTATCGGCGGAATTACTAAATCGATAACAATCGGTTGGATTGTAACGGCAGCAGCATTTGTAATATTTATGACGGTGTCATATTTTGTGCAGCGCTCCAAAAATATGCTGCTTCCGAAGTTTGACTCGAGCATGATTGTGGACGATCCCGAAGCCGTTATGCAAGCCGCATTGGCAGCTAAGCAATCGGAAAAACAATAATCAAAAATAGTTTTTGGATTATTTCTAAACAACTTAAATAGTCCACAGGCTGTTACTATATAATGATAAAAAACAACCGACGCTTTTGGGATTCACCTAAAAAAGCGTCGGTTGTTTTTTTATTTTCTTATCTTATAGTACATACACGGTCTGCCGCCTGTTTCGTAGTTTAATTCACCGCACACCTTACCGATACTTTCGAGATAACTCATATACCTTCGTACGGTTACAGCCGTAAGCCCCGTACGTTCGGAAATGACTTCGCTTGTCAAAGTTTCGCCGCAGGAAAGGCAATCGAGTATAACGCCGAGAGTTTGCTCTTGTATCCCTTTAGGCAAACTATCCGTCGCCCTGAATCTTGTTTGATTTATAATAAAGTCTATATTCGATTGATTCAGCGTGTCAAGCTCTCTAAGCGTCTGCTTCTGCGCTATAAACTTATCCAATGCAACCTTGAAACGTTCGAACGTAAAAGGCTTAACCAAGTAATCCAGCACGCCGAGCCGCAACCCCTCTTCTATAGACGCTCTGTCGTTTGCCGCCGTAACCATTATCGCCTCTATCGTCTTTCCGTCTCGTCTGAGTCGTCTCAGCGTCTCGAATCCGTCCGTCTTCGGCATAAATACGTCCATAACCACAAGATCCGCTTCGTTCTTTGCCAAAAATTCTATCGCCTTTTCTCCGTCCTGACATTTGCCGACTACCTTAAACTTACCGTGCTTAAGCACGTATTGTTCATTTATCATAGCGACCATGGGATCGTCCTCAACTATCAATACCTTGTACATAGTTCTCCTTATTGTCTGAAAAAACTTACCGCCACGGTAGTGCCGACTCCCTCCGTCGATTCTACCGTTATTTTTCCGCCGAATTCGTCCGAAAGTGACTTTACCCGATAAAGTCCGGTGCCTCGGCCTTCGCCTTTGGTGGAAAAACCGTTTTCGAAAATATGTTCTATCACGTCTTGTTTTATGCCGTCACCGCTATCCTCTACCGTTATCAACACGGCGTTTGGCTTGGAATAAAGACCTACGAAAACCTGCTTATTGTCGTCCGATTTAGCGTTTAACGAATCGAATGCGTTTTGTATAAGATTGCCGGTTATAGTAATAAACGTTTCCGTCGGAATCCATAAATCCGATTTGTTAAAATAACTTCCTTCCTTCAGCGCAAATTTCACGTTTAATTCCGACGCTCTCGCCGCCTTGCCTATAAGTAAAGCTGCCATAGAGGGCTCGTTTATCGCATTCATTATTTTGCTTATAGCCTCTCTTTGCACCATCGTTATATTCTGGATATAATCGGTGGCTTTGTCGTACATTCCCATCTGAATAAGTCCCATAATAACATGAAGCTTATTAGTAAAATCATGATTGTTCGCCCGCATCGAGTCAACAAGATAGCGTGTGCCGGCAAGTTCTTCCATAAGTCGGGTATACTCGGCCCGATCACGCAAAATAATGATTTTATCCGCTTCGCCATCCGGTCTTACGGGGACTCGATCCGCCAACGCTTCTTTGTCCCCTATCTTAATTCTTACGTTAACTTCCTTTCCGTCACCGTCGAGCAAAGCGTTCAGCTCTTTCCCGGCAATCAAAGAAGTCAGATTTTTTCCTATAATTTCGCTTTTTTCTTGACCGCCCAACATTTTTTCGGCAACTGCATTCGCAAATAAAACCTTTCCGTCGCCGTCCACGGCAACGACGCCTTCGTCTATGGACTCAAGTATATTGTCTCTGACGGAGAACATTGCGCTTATTGCGTCCGGCTCATAGCCCAAAAGACTCTTTTTGATGCCGCCGCTAAGCCATTGCGCCAACATAAGCTCGCAAAGAATTATCGCAAAGGTTATACTTGCGTAAGTAATCACCGTAGACAAAATCCCCGCTTTAACGCTTTTGCTCAATATTATAACCATTAAAAATCCTGCGTAATTGCCGCCTTTATCGTAAATTGCCGAATAAGCTCTACGCTGTTCGCCGGACGGACCTACCGCATCAACTATATAAAAATCTTTATCCGTAAACTCGGGCATTTCTCCGCCGTATACAGTCCCAGATAACGATTCCGTCGTATGAAAAAATCTTACTTTTGACGCATTAACAACGGAAATTACGTCTATGTCCGTAACGGAAGACTTAAGCGAACCGAGATAATCGCAAAAATACGTGGCGTCCTCTGCGCTTAATCGGTTTATATCGATATCTTTAAGTAGCGGCGAAGAAACTATTGCCTCAGAGATGTTTTTAAGATTTTTGTCTATTTCCTGTCGTTTCTCAGTGACGCCGATCAAAATGGCTGCTATCGCCAAAATTACCGAAAATATAATAATCAACGCCATTTGCGTGTTAAAAATCTTTCTTTTAATTTTTGTAAGCGAATTTCCGCCGCCTTTCGACGACTTTTCTTTTTTTTGATTCATCGTAACTTCTCTTAATATTATAATACATTTTATTATAGCATTAACCGAATAAATATTCAATAGTTTTGTTCGATCTTTATGCTTAAATAAGTAAAATAAACGACAAAAATTTTTTTCTTTTATAGAATTTTCTTAATATTGACTATACAAAAACCATGGGCTATAATGCTATCGAAAGGCAAAGGAGGGCTTTATGGGAGCTATATTTGAAACGATTATGTTGGTTTGTTTTGGTCTGTCGTGGCCGCTTAACGTCATTAAGGCGTATAAGGCGCGCACAACAAAAGGCACAAGTCTGCCGTTTATTTTCTTGATTATAGTCGGCTACGTTGCCGGTATAACCGCCAAAATCGTCAACGGTCAACTAAACTACGTATTTGCCGTATACATCGTAAACTTAGTTATAGTATTGTTTAACCTCGTCGTATATGTAAGAAACTATATGATAGACAAAAACCACACTGCAAAGGAGAAGGCTTATGGACATCGTTAACGAATATAAAAAATTAAACTCCATCGCTACTCAACAAGGCGTAGTAGTGTTTGGCGAAGGAAACGACGTAAACATTCCGGTGAGCGAACTCAAACAATCTTTTAACCTCGACTGTACGGTATACAATCGCAGTTTTCCGTCAGTTTCGCCCGATAACGCAGCTGAACTATACGATAAAATAGTTAAGCCGCTCAACCCCGACACTCTGCTTTTACACGTAAGCGCAGAGTACGTAAAATTACCCGCCGAAGAATTTTCTAAAAAGTATGCGGAGCTTCTCAGGCACATTAAGAGCGTCAACAAACGCTGCCGGGTAATCGTAATTTCCAACGGCAGCAAAACGATAGACGAAACGCTGAAAAACGTGGCGGAAAGCGAAAACTGCGAATATGTCGATCTATTAATCGCATCCGCATGGGATCCGCTTGCAACCAAAGCTGCCGCAGCTTTTGTGAAAGACATGGGCATAAACAGATTTGTCTACCGTCAACCGGTGTTCGACCTTATAAAAATCTTCTTCGGCTTCGAGAGAACGGTTCGGGCATTTTAGCCGAGCTATCAGATAGAGCCTTACGAAAGAGCGGAATTGCAAACGAGCGATTCCGCTCTTATTGCGTACGTCTGCAACTTTTTAGCCAATGATCGTCGACAGCTTATGATTTTGCCTCTTCAAAGATACAATCGGTTATAATACCGCCCTATCTAACTTATATATCGTATGCGCCTTTATTTAACCGACACGCTATTTAAATATAAGTCAAGCCCGACGAAAGAAGTTCTTCGTCGGGCTTGGTTGTATTTTATCTTGTCATTACGTTTAGCGAATATTCGAATTGTCGCAGATATCGTTATACGTTTTAATTATTTCAGTTTTTCGGGACGTTTAATCATCTTCCGCATAGATATAGCTTCGTATATAACTCCCGCTATGGTGAATACTGCCATCATAGCCAAATCGACATAGAATCCTCGAGCAAACTCAGTTCTGTTATCAAGCATATATCTAAAAGCTTCGAATGCAGACAAATTCAAACCGGCTTCCGCAGCAAGTCCGACTGCCGCAATAAGATATATAATGAGTACCGATAACATTATACAAACTATGGACGTTGCCGACACGATAACAAGCATCGTCTTATTGCTCTTTCCGCCGAATTTACAATACAATTTTGCGCCGACCACGACAGCCACGATAGCGGAGGCCGCAGCTATAAAGCCTATCAGGTAAAGAATTATTGTAACGATTCCCCCGACAACACCGCCTATCAAGGCTCCGAAAAATCCTTTCAAATAATTATTGGGTGCGATTTCAAAATCTGCATTCTCTTCTTCAATGGCCTTATTTAAATCGCCCACACAATCACTGCCTATAGTAACCTTAAAGGATTCGACCGTACACCCCTGAGAATCCGACGACAACTCATTGCCGCAAACCGGACAATGTCCGAGTCCTAACGCCCCTTCGGACTTTAAAATATCGCAAACGCTTGTAAGTAAACTATTTAATTCCTTTAATACGGAATTCATAGTCAATCCGTTAATCCCGATATACAATCCGTATCTCGTAAACTGCCATTTAAAATATCTATTCTTAATTTTAGAAAGTTCTTGGTTTATTTGCCTATTCTGCTCATCGTTCGTGTAGCAACATATAAGCGCTTGAATGGGACTTTCTGTATCTAACATGAAATACGAAAAACTTACCTCGAAGCCATGCAAATTACCGTATGCCGAATTTCCGCTTACGGTCAACCCCTCCGTTTCGAAAAACTGTTCCAATTTTTTGTTCATATACTTCTCCCGCATTTTATCTGAGCGCACGAACACCCTTTGAAATTATATCATATATTTGTCACAATTGCAACAGTCGACAGTCGTTTTTACGGTTTTAAATAATATATTTTTCTTTTATTCCGGGTATTTACCGACTTCGCCTTTTGTTCACCTACTTAACCCACGCTTGCAAATCAACCGCTGCAATGTCGGGTGCACGTTACGATAATCGTATAACCTAATATCCGCTGCGGCGGGATATAATATTGTATACTTTACCGCATCGCTTTTTATCGACAAAAAAGCAGGGGCTTAAAAAACCTCTGCTTTTTGTATGTTCTTATCAAGTTTTTGCGCCGATAATCGACTTATAGCGCGACTTTTTTAAAATTAAACGACTATAACTTACGAAAAGAAAATCACAAAAAGATTTACTCTTCGGGCGAAAATTCGTCTTTACCGACTCCGCAAAGCTCGCAAGTAAAATCTTCCGGGAGATCTTCCCACTTTACGCCTTGTTCGTCTTCGTCGTATACCCAACCGCAAACGTTACAAACGTATTTCATATCGCGCTCTCCTTATTTTCCGAAATATCTGTCAAGTAAGCCCTTGAACGCTCTGCCATGTCGGGCTTCGTCTCTTGCCATTTCGTGCACGGTGTCATGAATTGCGTCAAGTCCGAGTTCTTTAGCTCTCTTTGCAAGATCGGTTTTGCCTAAAGTTGCTCCATTCTCGGCTTCTACTCTTCGACGAAGGTTCTCCTCTGTGGACTCGGTGATGACCTCTCCCAAAAGCTCTGCGAACTTAGCCGCATGCTCAGCCTCTTCGTGAGCGGCTTTTTCGTAGTAAAGACCTACCTCGGGGTATCCTTCTCTAAACGCAACTCTTGCCATAGCAAGGTACATACCTACTTCGCTGCACTCTCCGTTAAAGTTCGCTCTCAAATCTTCAACTATGTCTCTTCTTAAATCTTTTGCAATGCCGACTTTGTGTTCAGCCGCCCAAGTCATCTCTCCGCCAATTTCTTCAAACTTATCTGCGGTCGCATGGCAAATTGGGCATCTTTCGGGAGCGGAATCCCCTTCGTGAACATATCCGCAAACTTTACATACAAATTTCTTCATTTCTTTTCTTCTCCTCTTGTTTTATTTATTTTTTCGACGAAAGGCGGCTTCTGTCTCCGCTATTGTCGCAAAAACTCCGATACGTTTTAAACTTTTTGATTGCTATTGTCTATGCAATCTCGGCATACTCCGTAAAAAATCACTTTTTGACGAAGTATCTTCGAGCCGTCGAGAAAAGCCGAATCTACCTTTATGTCGCCAAAAATATCTTTTACCTCTCCGCACTTTTCGCAAACGAAGTGCGCATGCGGCGATGTGTCCGCATCATATCGTAGGACTTTCTGCTCGGTCTCCACGCTGTCGATTATTCCGCTGTCTACAAGTTCTTTGAGATTGCGATAAACTGTCCCCAAGGAGATTTTCGGCATTATTTCTTTAACTTTGAAATATATCCATTCGGCATCCGGATGACACTTGGTCGAACTCAAAATCTCTAAAATCTGTTCCCTTTGCTTCGAGTATCTCATTATGCCGTCCTCTTTGAAATTATTTAGTAATAATTATCATTACTAAATATAGTATACTTTTTTATTGTTGTGTTGTCAAGCAAAAATCGCAACATTTCAAAAAAAAATTCATACTATGTAATACGAATATACTTCGGAGGATTTTATGAGAAACTGCTGCAATAATTGTAATAAATGTCGCTCTTATACTTTTAATCACGACGACTATCTTTTTTATAACGACGAACTTTTCGAAGACCCGAGCAATTATGAAAACCACGGATCTTGCGATTGTCATGACGCCGATTACGACCGCCCGTGCGACTGCAAAAAACCGTGCAAGCGCAAATCTTGCTGTAAATACAACTGTCGCTGCGAATGTGAGCGCACTTCTTGCGAAAGACCGTGCGAATGTGAAAAACCCTGCGAGTGCAAACGTACGTGCGAGTGCGATTGCCATCGTGAATGTGAAAGGCAGCGTCCGAGGGAAGAACGTTGCGAGCATAAATGTCATTGCGAATGTGAGAGTCCTTCTTGCGAAAGACCGTGCGAATGCGAATGTCATCGTTCGAGATGCTGCCTACGTATACGTATCCCACGCTTTCCGTTGTGCAGATAAGCCTGCATTCGTTTTTTTGTGTGTTCCCGTAACGGTAAATGTTATTTATCCGAACGATTTCATTTCAATCTTACAGAAGCGAACGGCTTTTTGAATAACGGAATGGGCAAAACAACCGGCTTTTGCCATATTATACAGGCATATTCGTACCGCCTATACACATTCCGCTGCTCTAATTTCGAGATCGTATGCGTTTTCTGCGCTTTTCCTGTGTAGATAAGCCAACGATTTATATGTTTATTTAATCTGTAGATCTATGTAGGTTTTTAATCCCTATAGCCTATATCATTAAAAACAAATCGACTTAAGTTTACAAATTTTATGTTTTTCGCCGCATTACCGCCGTCATCACTCGATGTAACTCGATAATCTTATTGACAATTCGTTCGCCATTTGGTATAATTATTGAGCTTTCGGGGGTGTACCGGCTTCGACGGATTACCGCAAGAAAGGTTATAAGCATGTGGTAGTGCGGCTACCTTAAAACGCAACTTAAAATAAACGCTAACAACGTTAAACCCGCAAGCGCTAAGCTTGCACTCGCTGCCTAACTATTCGGTGGTGCGCTCTTTTCGCTATTCCCTGTTGCAGTGTTAAGAGCGTCAGTTCAAACAGGCTACTACTTTGACGGTCGGTCGGCCGCCTAAGCAGATCCACAGACCACGACGTCTAAATTTTCGACTGCTTTGTATTTTCGTTAAGACTAAAAGCAACCTAAACATGTAGAAGAGCCTTTTGGACGTATTTCGGAAAGGAGTTCAACTCTCCTCACCTCCACCAATGGGAACTGCGGTCGCACCCGTGGTTCCTTTTCATTTGCGTAAAGGGCATTGCCGGGATAATCGTTAAGACAAGAGTTGCAGAAAAGAAAATTTCTTACGACTGGCTTACGAAACCCCGTCAAAACGGAAAGTTTGTAAAGAAAACTATATAATATACGATTTAAGGCGACAGAACGTTGATTCTACCGCCTTTTTCTATGCTTTTAATAAATTTAACCGTCCGATTTAGTCGCCTTTCGGGTTTACGTTGTAGCACAGTGAAAAGCGAAAGTCAACGGCAAAAAATTCTTGCTATGACTTTTTAGTATGATTTATATCCAAGCAACAATTTTTGTGCTATTTCGTTGACTTCCGTATAACTGAAAACAAAATAAAAACTTCTATCTTTTCCCGGTGCTACCCCGTTTTTGCCGAAAGGCGAAAATAATCGGAGGTAAAATCCAAATGAAAAGAAAAACATTATATTTCAGCGTTATGAAAGAAGAAATCTCGCAAAACAACGTACTTGAAATGGCAGAACTTATTGCCTTTATGGAACTGCGTTTCCAGATAGGTTACTTGGGAAGTCGCGCACAGAAAATGTATGCCGACTTATATGGCGATATTAAGCACAAAAACGAATTAGGCTATATGCTCAGCGATTCTTACGATTTAGTCCAGGAAGGTGCATTTTATCTGTGTGAACATTACGGAAAACACCTTAGCGAAGTTATCGGTTATAGCAAAAAAGGTAAGCCGATTACTATCGAGATTGCCTGTATCCGTAAAATGATGAAGTTGATAAACCGCAAAACAAGTGATTATTACCGTACTGTCAGTCTTGACGCTTTAACGCCCGCAAGCGAACCGTCATACGAAATAAAAGAAGAAGTCGCACAAGATTATACTTTATACGAAAAAATCGTTTCGAGCCTGAATTTAACGGAAAATATGCGTATTGCTTTGGAATGCCGCCAAAACGGTTTGAGCTATCCCGAAATAGGCAGAGTTTTATCTCGCGCGCAAGCTACGGTTTATGAATATTTTATCAAAATGCGCCAAAGATATATGGCGATTTACGGATAAAAAATACATTATGCCGTGGTATAAAAATTTTCAAGTAATGATTTATCAATACTAAAGCCGCCGAAAAATCGGCGGCTTTACAAAATAAAAACCGAAATGATAGTTAACTATTTTTATTAGAGACAACCATCTCGCGAATACGTACCTTTTCAATTATGGTTTGATATACATCAATATCATATTCTGGCGCCATTTCAAATGTGGCAAACAAAGCATATGGTACTGATACATTTTCATCTTTATCCGAAGCATCTCCACGACAATTAACTTTTATTTCTAACGAGTTGTCAACATCCCAAATTTCTGTACTGTTTGCTTCAAAAATTTCATGTTGTAGAGTTCCTCTTTGTACTGCATGAAAATCAAACTCTTTCCGTTTTCCAGCAATTTTTTCTCCATTTTCTATTGTAAACCATACTTGTTTTTCTCTATACTTTATTGAGGCTGGATGTATAGGTGATAAGTAAGCCAATGTTATTGTAAGTTTACGTTTATATTTTTGATTATGAAAGTTAAATGGTAACGGAATAGAATAAACATAGGCTTGACCTTGTTTAATATCTCCATATCCAATTAAGGTTGCTTGATTTTTTGTACACTCTTTAACGCTATCAACATTCGCAACCCCATATCCAAGATATTGATGAATGGTATTGTTTGCTTGTTGTCCGGATATATTTAGGTATGTTCGACAATCGTTTTGTAAATTTGACCAAGAAGTACCATGCACAAGCATCGCTTTTATCAATACGGCAGAATATTCATATGGAATCACTTCTCCAGTTTCAGTTTGAAATACATCGTTGAGTATGTTAAAACATTCTTCTGCTTTATTTGAAATCAATGCTGCGGAGTTACTGGTGCCGAAAGAATAAGCAACGGTACCAGCACCTTCTTGTTGCGGTCCTGGATATGCGGATAAAATCCCAGGCTTTCTTTTGGGAGATGCAACCCATATAGCACTGTTTGCAGTGCTAGGAATAACTTCTCTAATAAAACTTCTTCCTCCATCGAAGAGAATATCCGGCTTGACCGAATTGTTTATTCCTCGTCCAAATGAACTATAAATTGCTGGCATCCCTTTAGTGCATAACTGCGTTGTATTATAGGAAGGTGTACAGTCGTTTCCATCAGAAAAAATTGCCCCGATAGTTAAGGCATTCATACTTTCCGCTGGAGACAAAAAACGCAAATTGCGTAAGTTGCTTGAAATATATTTGTATATAAATTTGTTTTTGTCGTTATCACTTAGTGTTGAGAAACTTGCAAAATTCATTCCCAAGTTAATATACTCGGAATGATTTCCCGCACTGACGATAAATAATACTCGGTATTTATAACTCAACCAATCCAAAAGTCTTGCCAATGGACTAATCAAATTATAGTACTCACGATATGAAACACCTATTGATAGGTTAACGATGCGCACAGATGGGGCAACCCTGCCCGCAGATGATTCAAAAAGACGCCGAATACACTCATGAATTTTATCCACAATCAAGCAATTATTAGGAATATATTCTTGTATGCGACCTTGGAAATCTTTTTGGGATTTCATAATTGGTCTAACATAAAGGCGATGAATAGAGTCATTTATTGCCTCCATATTTTGACCATGGAGAATTAATGATGCCATAGATGTGGCATGAATACGTTCATTGACTGGATATTCATTAGCTATTGTGTCTGGATCATCTAGAGAAATCATTTTATTTAATAATGGATGGTTTTCTTGAGGCATTCCATCAAATAGAGCTACTATAGGTTCGTTGATAATTGTTTTAGGCGTTGATGTTGTTAAGGTGTCCTCTATTAAGACATGGTCACTTGTAGAAATTGCTTGGCCTGAAACCTTAAAAAACATTACTTCATCAGCAAGGATTAACTCAACATCTTCTTTATTGACTATTTCCTGGGCACACTTTCTTGGGATTTCAACAAGAAGTGCATGATACTGAATTTCCGGAATTAAAGATTTACTAACAATTGAGCCGCCAACAGATAATACTAGTTCAGATATTTTACGTTCTGCTGATATCTGTTTATCTTTGTTTGTTCTATAAAACAGCTCTATTTCGGTTGTTACTTTACTGCATTGATCGTCTTGTAAATCAGATTTCCATGCATCTATTATTCCAGTGTCTTCTAATCTTTCTTGTATACCCCATAAATGTACATCTTTTAAGCAGCAAAATAATTGTTTGAATCCAGCCAACCCTCGATTAAATTTGAAATTTTTATCTCTTTTAAAGTTATTCCATAATGACAATATCTGAGACAATGCTGTTTGATTAGTCAAAATACAGAAAATTTTTGTAGATAAAAGTTTACCATCATCCCGATTGCCTGAAGCATCGACGACATAAAAATCCTCATCATTATTAGTATTGCTCGATAATTCCATTAACCATTCGACATTGGGGTGAATCTTTTTAAGGTTGTTAACAGCCGTGTAAAAATTTGCGACATCACCCACTGTTTCAAAAACTAATGTATACTCAGGTTCAATAAAATTAGGTGTGTTGGATATCTTAATATTCCCAAGTTCAAGTGCGTGTTTCAAAACGTCAAATTGAGGAGAGAGGCGAGTTGTCTGTCTATCATAAGTAGGCTTAATAAAGCTTGGTTTACCGCCATATTTTTTCTCCTTATCTGCTATTGCGGGGGTTGCAAACAATACTAATGGCCTTTCAATCATAATTCTCCTCCTTTTTATTCTTCTGTTTGATATCCAAATAACTTTAACTGTTCATTTGTTATTGCTTTAGCTCTTGCTGTCGGCATTTTAAGTACATACTTTCGATATACAGACAATGCAAATTCCTCGGCTTCAGCGTAGCTTTTTCCATACAATTTTTTTGCTAGCGTGCTTGGCTCCAAACCAAACGAGAAATTCATTCGTTTTTCAAATGTTGCAAACCAATATTCAAGATTTCCTCTCGTTGGCTTCGGAAGTTCCAGTTTCAATTGAAATCTTCGCCACACAGCTTTATCTAGTAAAGCATCGTGATTGGTTGCGGCAATAGTAACTACATAACTCGGAAGAGAGTCAATTTGCAGAAGTAAAGAGCTGACTACTCTTTTAATTTCTCCGGTTTCTTGTTGATCGCCACGTTCTTTTCCTATAGTATCAAATTCATCAAAAAACAAAACACATTGACGTGTTTTTGCATATTCAAACAACTTCGAAAGCCTTGATGCGGTTTCACCTAGATAGGCGCCTATTATACTTTCATAACGAATCGTTAACAGCGGCACCATTAATGCTTCAGCGATACTTTCAGCCAATGAAGTTTTTCCATTGCCTGGTGGCCCAATTAATAAAACCTTGTTTCTAGGTTCAAGTCCATAAGAACGCAGTATATCTGCTCGTGTTTGTTCTTCAATCAAATCTCTACAAGATTGTATTACATTATCTGGTAACAAAAGTTGTTCCAATCGTTTAATCGGAACTTTTTCATAAAATAATTGATTAACCAATTGATTACCAGAACTAATGATATGTGTAGTATTCTGTTGTGTAGTTTCTCTTTTATAACGAGTATTATTTAAAAGTTCGCTAATTCTATTAGCTAAAATTTCATGTTGTTTTGATCTTTCCTCTGCGCAAATTGCTTCAGCCGCTTTTCTGAAAGATACATCGTCTTTTATAAGACCAGACTTAATCAACTCACACAATAAATCTGCTCTAGCCATATTATATACCTCCTTAATGTCTTGATAGCAATAATGCGTTAGAGTTTTTTAAGTTCTTCCACATCAATAAAATTATTCTCGCAAAAATCATAAAATAATTTTTGAGCCAACTTACTTGGTTCATTTTTAGAGTTTTCCCATCGATTTATAGTTGCAAAGCTAACAGATAACATTTGAGCCAATTTATCTTGACTGCATTTTAAAATTGAACGCACATGTTTAACTTGATCTGAAAACATAACAACACCTCACGTTAGTTAATAGTATATAGCATTTGTTATAACGAGTCAAGAGAATATGGGAGGTAATTTTGCATTTTTTGCCCAAAGCACAGAATTGTGCTTACAAACCATATAATTTTGTACTCTTGGATTCCATAAATATACTTAAAAGTAAATTCATATAGTACAATAAATAGCCCAACCTAATGGGTCAGGCTATAAAAAATTACTTCAATTTGTGAATGATTATAAAGAATTTAGCGAATGATCTGATTTTTTTGGTAAAATTCGTCTGTTTATATCATTTATCGTTTCTTCGCTCAACTGGAAGTATTTTGCCAAAAATACATCTAAATCTTCATTTCCGTCATATTTATCGATAAATTCAGTTATATCGGGAACAAGTTTATATGTACTTTTAGCAATAGAGTTCGATTTTGCCTCCACATGTAATAGTCTCCTAAAGAACTTTGTATTTGCATAATCCGCAATAAACTCTGCTTCTTTTTGGTCCTTTGCCATTAGAAGTATAGGACGATTTGTAGTGATATATTTAGGCGGTAACGCAACTGCAACATTATTGAAAATGCCTTGCGGTTTAGTATCAGTGGCTTCTGCATGCCCATCATTGCTAATCATAACTTTCCATTCGTCAATTATTGAGCCGTCTGGTATCGATTTTCTATCAACAGAATACCAGCTGCTTTTGCCGGCTTTCCCATTTTCTTTTTTATACCATATTTTTATATCTCCATTTGGATTCAGTACCAAACTCTTATCTTCGTTGCTATGTCCTACATATTTTGATATTCTATCGTAAATAGATTTCGTAAAGTGTACTTCTTCAAGGATACGCAAGTCATCAGAATTATAGTTTCCCGACAACTTTCCAAAATACTCCTTATTATCATCAACAATATGAGTTCCTTCATAGTGTTTTGACTTATCAATCAAGGTAAAGCCAACGCCTGAAGGTATTTGTACCGTAGAAAACACTTTTTTGCTATCAGAATATCTATATAAATTGACTACATGGTCGACTACGCTATCAAGAAGTTTACTGTTATTCAACCAATTTAAAGGTTGAATTAGAGATACGAAATGAGATGTTGTATTATACGCAACTTCAAGAAAAGTAAAGTGAATTTGTTCGTTATTACCATTTTTTGTAAGTTGATACGGAGGATTACCTACAACTGCGTCAAATTTCATTCTATCGCCTCCTTGATTCCAGACTGTGGGATTTGTAAGTTTGTTGGATAGTCTTGGAATATCTTTCATCCAAGATTCAATAAGTTTCGGCAAGTAAATGGCGTGGACGTTTTTGCCGGAGTAGCCGGCAAGGGTTCTGATTGTAATCATACGTGCCATTTTTGTCTTGCAAAGGACGTATATATGCTTGTCCAACGTATCAAACCATATTTTTTGAGCTTCTTCAAGCGGTAAATTTCTTTCGTTGCCCGAAACATTGAGCATATAAAACGAGTAGGCAAGATACAGCGGATACAAACCCGATTTAGAATTCATTTCCAATATTTTGGCGTCGGTATTCAAAAACAAATCTGCGCTGACATCGCCTTGGTCGATAAATCTCGGTTCGTCGATTTCCTTTTGAAATTGCTCATCAAAAAAATTGTAACCGCCGAGCGTATTGCCCATGTGCATATTTACCACTCGCCACGGGGTAAGGACGGTTTCCTTGTCGGGATTTTTGAACTTCGACATAATTTCGACAATTCGCTTTGCACGGAGTGTCGGCGGCAATTCGTCTGCGGCTTTGGCAAGTTTGCGGATTCTCAATCCTGCGCCGACAACAACGTCTTCGTCGTAATACTTCAAAATATCGAGGAACAATTCTTGTCGGAGTCCCTTTGGCATAAATTCTTCCCAGGATTCCGTATCGACAATGGTGACAAAATCCTTAAGGTGAATTATTTGCGTTATATCGGCATCCGCGCCGTAAAACAACAACGGCAAACGGATTGATACCGCACGAAGAAGGTTGAACAGTTTCTTTTGTTCTTCTTTTTGCTGTTTGTACAGTTCCAAAGCCTTCTTTTCTTCTTCGGTCAAGTCTTTTTTAGGTTTGCGTTCGGCTTTTTTAGCAAGTTTGCGTTGCTCGTCCGTCATGCCGGTTTTGTTTATATCGACTTCGTTCTGTTTTTGCCCTTTCTTTTTAGGGGATACAACGTCGGATAATTTACGAAGAAGTTCTGCATCGACTTCTGTCAGATTCATGCCGGCATCGGCGATGTAAATAGTGTCGTCGTCGAAACCGCTGTTGATAGCCGTTTCAACCGAAATACGCTTAATCTGTCGCATCATTTCCGCAACGTCGTAAGTGCGCATTGCCGTGCCTTCAACGGAAATAATCGGACAGAAGTTTATAAACTCGCCGAGAGCCGATTTTGCCTTTTCGTCACTTTGACTGCTTTTATGTGTAACTCTATGTACTTCGGCAATTACTTTTAGCGTTCTGTCGGGAGCAAAATCGAATACGTAACAGTTTTTCTTTTGCTTTCCGTTGATGTATCCCGGAGACTGCACGCGGAATATTGCCTGCATATAGCCTTGTGCAGACGTAGTAGAAGAACCCGACAACATCATAATGCCCGTCCATTCTCGGACGGTTACGCCTGTGGTCAATTTGCCGCAAGAAATGGTAATCGTTTTGGGATAAGACTTAATACAACTTTTTACGAGAGCCAGTGCTTCATCGTATGGCTTTTCTTCGTCGCCGTCACCAGCAATATTTACAACTTCAAAATCCTTGAAATTAGGATGATTTTGTATCATTGCGCTTAATGCTTTTGCTTCCTTTACGCCGGGAACAATCCAAAACGTGTGTGCAAACATTTCGCGGTATTCTTCGGTTGAAAACGGATAATTACTGTCGGGATCATCCTTTGAAATCAACGAAAGAAAATCGTAAACGTCGTCTGCGTATACGAAATCGCCGACTGTTTGTCCTTCGGGTATTTCACGGAAATCTTTGGCTTTGTCGCCCGTCCAGGTACGGAAAAATTCACGGAAGTTAAACGCGGAGTCTTCCGTAACATAACGGTAAGAAGTGGGAATCTTTTCGGAAAGATCAAAGGTGAAAATATTCATCTTCGGAAGTTCTTCGTAAGGATTCCTTTCATCGGGATGATCTTCGTCCCACTCTTTTTTCGCTTTTTGCTCGTCAACGTAAGTCCAGGTGTACTTGTTTTCACCAAAGTCGCTTAAAATGTTGTACGGCGTACCGGAAAGTAGCAATACCTTCGTATTTGGTTTGCGAATGTTATTTATAACCGCATCACCCAAATCTGTTGCAGTACCTTCGTGCGCTTCGTCAATGATTAACAAATCCCAGTCGGTATCGAAAACTGCATTGTTTTTATTGAATTTACCGCCTACACGAGTAGAACCGCGCAAATCCTGAATAGATGCAAAATACACGAAGGGAGTGCCGTCGGCAATAACTTGTTTCAGTTTACAGTCGTTTTGATAGTCTATTTTATCGTCATAAACATACGACGTGTTTTGCGTTTTATCGATGAATAAATGATTATTGTCGCCGAATATTAAGTCATGGTCGGAACCCCAACTGTCTTCAACAGCCGGGCGATGGGTAATGACAATTACTTTTTTGTAGCCTTGGCGCTTGATAAGTTCGTATGCGGTAACGGTTTTTCCGTAACGCATTTTACAATCCCAAAGCATAGTGTCGTAGCGTTTGAAAATGTCGATTGTATACTTAACGTTTTCTTCTTGCTCGCGCCGCAAAGTGATTTTCGGCTTAAATGTGGAGACACCATAATTGTTGGGTACAAGAGATGTTCTTCCTTGTTTTACGGCTTCAATTGCCTTTTTTGCGGACTCGAAATCAACTTCGAACCATTCGCTTGGCTTGCCGCTTTCAACAAATTTCTTTGAATGGAAACCGGAATTTAGCAAAACATTATGCACGTCGTGATCTTCGAAAGACTGTATTTGCGACGATCCGTCTTGCATGGTTATTGTTCTTGTTGCCAACTCGGTATAAAGCAAGTTGTAGGAAACTAACGCTGTTTTCGTCTGTTGTTGAATACGCAAGTGAGCATTTTGATTTAACGCAGGGCAATTAGGCGACAGCTGTGCAATGCTGTATGACGAGGAAAACGAAGTCTGACCTATTTTTAACAAGCCTTTGTGAGCGTCGTCATCTATGGCGTATATGTAAATTAAATTGTATTTCGCAACGTCATACTTTACCATTGTTCGATTTCCCCCTTATAAAAGTTGAATAAAACTCTACAGATTCATTTGCCACCCAGTCATAAGTCCTGCAATAAACGCCGTTGTGTTTGCCGTGGTCATTCTTCTGACAACCAATACAACGTTCTTCTTTTGTTTCAACGCCAAAAAGTGTTTCTGTTGAAACGCTTGTGTTTTTACAACTGCTTGGTACGACAAACTTGATACCGTCCATTTGAAAGATGTTCCATGCCAAAACTTTTGCAATATCCGATAGATACTCGGGTATAGGCGGAACGCCGAATTTCGATTCGTAAAACTCAATAAAGGTAAAAAGCAAGTTTTCGCGCGCGAGAAGAACGTTGTCGCCTTGCCAATCATATCCGTATACGCTTTGTACAGCCTTCTTCGCCCAAGTGTACCATTCGGGTTCGGAATCGATATTTTCAGACACAATACGTAGTTTTCTATCTAAAAAGCCGATTCTGTCGTGTACCGGAATAATTTCTCCTGACACAGCGTCGTAGCGACTTGTAAGGTAAGGTGCTTCGCCGCAAGAGATTTCAAGGCGGTTTGCTTTCACGTAGTCCTGCCACGATTTACCTTTTTCGTTTGGAAAAACAACCTTGCTTTCTATCGTTTGCCAGCCTTTGTCGGTTTCGATATTAAAAACGTTTTCTCTGCCGAACCAAGCGCAGTCGATCAGGTTATTTTGCTTGTTACAAACCCAAGACGGAGTAAAAACTTCTGCCATTCCTCTGATTCGCGTTGTTTGAGATTCTTTGCTTTTTGCCACTCTCGGGGTGATAACGGACGCAATGCCCTCGATGTCGGTAGGATAAATTTCGTCGGATGCGGAATATCCCGTGCCGAAATTTGCATATTCATCGGTAGCCCAAATGATATTTTTCTTGGTTGTTTTATCTTTGAGAAGAATTTTCAACACCCGAGAATCCAACGAATAGATATATTTGGAATTTATTTCTATCTTTGAGAAGTCTACCTTCATTGCTTCATCCTTTGCCGAGTTTGATAAATTGTGGCTGTTTGGGCGATGAAACATAGAAAGCAATTAAAATTAAAAGGACTAAATGCCGCTTTGTTTTTGATGCACTTTTCAGCCATTGATAGTGCATCAATCAGAATATTCCACGCAATAATTTGTTTTGATTCCTTTTGAAAGTGCATCAAAAACAAAAGGCTTGCACAAAATTTCATGTGCAAGCCGTCAATACATCTTGATTTTATTTGTTTTTTTTGCTATAATAATTAAAAAGCGTGCATCAATTATTCTGTTTGATGCACGCTTTTAAGTTGTTTTTTCATAGCAATTTACCAAGACGATTCATCATATCTACCTTGTGTTCAAGCAAGGAATGGGCGTAACGGTTAAGCGTAATCGTCGCATTTTTGTGCCCTAACAGTTCCGAAAGCGTTTTAACGTCCATGCCGCATTCCATTGCACGTGTGGCAAACGTGTGGCGCAATGAGTGAAAGCCTTTATGCGGAATATTTAGTTTTTTCAGTAGAAATTCAAAAGTTCGTTGATACGAGCGCACAAACACGGGTTTATTGCCGTCGGCTACGATATATTCGCATTCAGAAAGTTTCCTAATACCTTTCAGCAGGGACAATATTTGTTTCGGTAACGGTATCACTCGACGGGAATGAACGGTTTTCGGACTGTCGATAATGCGGATATGATTTTTACCGTCGTTTCCGTCGTGACAGGTTTTTGAAACAAAAAGTAACCCTTTGCCGAAATCAATATCGTCCCACGTTAAAGCAAGCAGTTCGCCGATGCGTAAACCCGTGTAAAGGCATAATACAACACCGAATAACTTATCCTTGCCACTATTTAAGACATAATTTTCAATTTTCTTTTGCTCTTGACATGAAAAGCACTCGATTTGCTTCTCCTTTGTCTTGGGGCGTTTTATTTTGTTCGCAACATATTCGTTTGCGATACCGACTAAATGCGCCGTTTTCAATGAGTTTTGAATAACGGATATAACCATATTCACAAAGTTTGCCGACAACCCATTGCCGGTTTTCAGGTTGCCTGTATTTAATAATTCCGTTACAAACGATTGCAAAACGATAGGCGTAAGGTCGTTTACATCCATATCGCCGATTTTCGGGGCAATGTGTGTACGTATAAGTTGCTCGTAACGGATGTAAGTGCGTTCTTTTGCGCTTGGCTTTATGTAATGAATCAGCCATTCATTGAGCCAGTTTTTGTATGTCATATATCACTCTCCTTAGATTGTAAATTTTCAGATTTTTTGATTGTAAAATTGAATTTTGGCACCGTTGCGTGGGCTTGTCTTGATAC
>ERZ779888.254-NODE-254-length-68785-cov-5.085800_pt1 | contig 68785 bp, 60 predicted proteins | sample MGYA00511245_ERZ779888 | MGnify/ENA primary metagenome ERZ779888 (study PRJEB29588, sample SAMEA2155255) | human gut metagenome | biome: human gut; feature: human-associated habitat; material: faeces | place: Denmark | collected 2008/2010 ...
GAATGCCGCCCTGTCACGGCGGAGGTCATGGGTTCAAGTCCCATTCGGGTCGCCACTTGTTTATTACACAGCTATGTGTTATAATATATTAACTTGTTAAATGCCTCGGTAGCTCAGTCGGTAGAGCAGGGGACTGAAAATCCCCGTGTCAGTGGTTCGATTCCGCTCTGAGGCACCACTTGACATCATGCCCGCTTCGCGGGCTTTTTTCGTAATAGAATATTTTGCTGAGAGGGAGTAGCTCTTAAGGCACAAGTCAACATACTGGCAGACACTGCCTGGCTTGTGAATTGACACGGCAAATGTCAAAGCGAGACTTTCGGTACAGTTCATCCTGTGCCGAAGTCTCGCTTTTTTTATATATGTGTATGTATCTTATCATTGTGGAGCAGGATTCAGGAGGGTTTTAGCGTTTTATGGAAGCATTTTGGGCATCGTTCCTTGTGGTCTTTTTGGCCGAACTCGGGGATAAGACACAGCTGATTGTCATGGCCTTTGCGGTCAAGTACAATTGGAGGTCGGTATTTTTGGGCATGACGCTGGGGATATTCGTCGTGCATTCGCTGGCCGTGGCTATTGGCTCGCTGGCAGGTGAGCTCATACCGGTGCATCTCATGACCATCATTGCCTCGTGCCTGTTCATCGGTTTTGGTGTCTGGACACTGCGCGGTGACGACGAGGGAGAGGATGAAGATGAAGCGACGAAATCATCGCGTTTTGGTCCGCTGCTGACGGTTGCCATGACCTTCATCATCGGGGAAATGGGCGACAAGACGCAGTTCGCGGCGATGACGATGGCCACACAGTATGAATCGTGGTGGCTCGTTCTTTGCGGCGCGGTCCTTGGCATGGTGCTGGCCGACAGCCTCGGCATCATCGCGGGAACTTTCCTGCACCGCAGGCTGCCGGCAAAGAAGATGCGCTACCTCTCAGCCGGGATTTTCCTGTTATTTGGCGTGGCCGGCCTTCTGGAAAGTGTCTTTCAAAATATATAAGAGCAGGACCTTTTCCTTGTATTTTCCAGATTGTGATGTATAATTGGGATTAGTAAGAAGCATGGTCATAGGCCATGCTTTTGTAAACGATAATTTGTCTATGATATGATTTCATCAATCACTTAGAAAGGAAGACTTGCAAGTATGGAACAGTTTTCGACGATGTTCTTGGAGTTCATTGCTTCTTGGGGGTATTTTGCCATTGCCATCCTCATGGCAGCGGAGAATGCCTGCATCCCGGTGCCAAGTGAACTCATCCTTGGATTTGCAGGTTATCTGATTTTCTCGGGCCAGCTGACGTTTGCCGGCGCTCTGACGGCCGGCATGATTGGCGGCATGGCAGGTTCTATCTTTGCCTATCTCGTCGGCCATTATGGCGGCCGCAGATTCGTGGATACGTACGGCCATTACTTCTTCATCAAGAAGTCGCATGTCGATGTCGCACAGCACTGGTTCGATAAATACGGCCTCAAGGCCGTGTTCTTCAGCCGCATGCTGCCGGTCGTGCGCACGTTCATTTCGCTGCCGGCTGGCTTTGCCCATGTCGACATGAAGAAATTCTTGCTGCTGACGTTTGCCGGTGCCCTGCCTTGGACGGCGCTGATTCTCTACGCCGGCATGATGCTCGGTGAGAGCTGGAAGGTCCTTACGCAGATTGGCCACGAGGCCAGCATCGTGTTTGTCGTGATGGCAGCCCTGGTCATCGGCGTGCTCTACATCCGTTACAAACGTAAAAAAAACGCTCAGGAAAGTATTGACGCTGACTGAGTGCTCATAAAAAAGCCTTTTCCATATTTGCTGTGGGAAAGGCTTTTTTGACCGTATGAAATCTTTTTAACGCAGAAAGAAGAAGAGTGCGGGGAAGATGGCCAGCAGGAAAGCGCCGGTCGTGATGACAAAAGAGGAGACGGCGAGGTCTGTGGTCAGATTGTAAAGCCTTGAGGTCAGCACGGCATTGATGGCCGTCGGGCAGAACGCGCAGATGAGCAGCGTGCCCTGTACGACCGGGTCGTCGACAAAGAGATAAATGAGAATGCCGAAGACAACCGGTGTGATGATGAAGCGCAGGGCCGTCAGGGAGCAGACCTTATGCGCATAGCGGCGGACCTGATGGAAGTCGATGAGGAAGCCGACGGGCAGCATGGCAATCCACGCGCCGATGTGCACGAGACTCTGGAAAATCGGCGCGAGTGCTGCCGGACGAGCCACGCCAAAGGCATTTAAGAGAAGGCCTGCGGCCATGCCGACGAGGCTCATCTGGTTCAGCGAGAAGAACATGTCGCAGAAGCTGCGCAGGCGGTTGGTCTTGCGGATGGTGTGGGTGTGCTTCATATAACAGTACTGTGCCATCGGGAAGATGGCGAGCACGAGCAGCACGTTCTGGCACGTGCCGATGAGCTGTGTGTAGGCAAAGCCCTGTTCATCGTAAAGGATAAAGGCGCAGACGCCGCCGAGTGTGCCGAGATTGGCGAGCATGGCGCTCGCGATATAGGCGCCGCGGTCGAGCCAGCTAGAAAAATTTCGCACAAAGAACAGCGTGCCGATAGCTCCGGGGATGAGCACGAGCAGGAAGCCGAATATCGGGACCGTGATGAGATTCCCCGAGATGGGCAGCACCCAGAAACTCAACAGAGACAGGATGGTGTAAATGCAGACGACATTGAAGCGGATGAGTTTATTGATGGCCTCACCGGAAACAAGGCTGCGCTGGTGCAGATAATAGCCGACAGCCAGCGGTGCGATGAGGTCCGTCAGGACAAAAATCAGTCGCAGGTTTGTATTGTCCATACGTTCACTTCTTTCTGACATAAGAAAATGTGATATATTGGTATATATCATGGCTTCATTCTATCACTTTTGTGGTATGATGTAAATCGGTGTTAATATCATAGTTACTATCATGGCAGATACTGAGATATAAGAATATCGGAATATCTATAGAAAGAAGGAAGGATATCTTGCGTAATCTTCTGCTGGGCTCCTTTTTCCTGTCGCTGGCCGGCAGTATCTGGGGCGGCATGTTTATCGCGGTGCGTCTGTCTATTTTTACGATTCCGCCGGTGCCGCTCGTCTGGATGCGCTATGGCACGGCGCTTATCGCCCTGATTTTCCTGATGCTTGTCACGCACAGCCCGTGGCATATCGAACGCAAAGACTGGAAACTGCTCATTGCTTCGGCCCTGACGGGGCAGGTCGCTTCGATTGTCACGCAGGAGACGGGCACGATGCTGACGTCGGCGCAGACGGGCTCGGTCATCACGGCGGCGACACCTGCCTTTATGGTGGTCTTTGGCTGCTGGCTGCTGCAGGAAAAATTGACGGCCGGACGCATTGCCTCGGTCATCCTCGCCACTGTCGGTGTGTTCTTTATCGTCTTTGACCCCGATAATTTTCAGGTCAATGCACTTGGCGGCCTGTCGCTGACCGTGGCGGCGGTGACGTGGGCGCTGATGTCGGTGCTTTTGAAATTCCTTTCGAAGTACTCCGTCATTACGATCACTTTTTATTCCGTGCTTATCGCGTTTCTCGTACTCGCGCCGTATGGTGCTTACTGGCTCGCGACGGCCGCCGACTACGAGGCCATGGCCGCACCGACGGTCTGGGGCTCGGTGCTCTACCTCGGCTTCATCTCGACGACAGCGGGCTTCTGTCTCTGGAACAAGGGACTTCTCTATATGGATGCATCGATTGCGGGGCTTTTCATGTTCTTTCAGCCGATTGTCGGGACGTTCCTCGGCTGGCTGCTGCTCGGCGAGCCGGGGACGCTCTATTTCTGGCTCGGGTTTACGCTCATTGCGGCCGGCGTCGTGCTCGCGCTGCGCGGCGGCAATACGACGGCGGCGGAAAAAATCGCACGGAGCCACGGGGCCTGAAGATAAGCCGCTGGAAGCTGAGATTTTCCTTGCATTCAGGTCCTTTTCGTGGTATACTTGTTTAGTCGCTGAAAAAGCGAAGGAATAACTCTGCTCCTCATCGTAGGGGAGCCAAAGACCAAAGAGGGAGGTGATTTCGTGAGAAAGTACGAAGTCATATTTATCGTGAAACCGATGGAAGAGGATGCAACGAACGCTGTCATCGAAAAGTTCAGCAACCTGATCCAGAACAACGGTGGTACCATCGATAAAGAAGATCGCTGGGGCAAGAAGCGTCTTGCTTATGAGATCAAAGACTGCACGGAAGGTTACTACTGCCTGTTCGACGTTACGTGTGAACCGGCCTGCGTTGCTGAGTGCGACCGTGTCATGAAGATTACGGACGAACTCCTCAAGCACATGATCGTCAAATCCGACGAGGAGTAAGATTCAAGCATTCTTTTTAAGATGTACTACACCATTTGGGTGTCAGGGAGGCATACCTCATGAACAAGGCAATACTGATTGGACGTCTGACTCGTGATCCTGAGGTCCGTTATACGCAGTCGGGTGTGGCTGTTTGCACATTCACACTGGCCGTTGACCGTCGTTTCGCTCGCAGAGATGCCAACGATGGCCAGCCAACGGCGGATTTCATTCCTATTGTTGCATGGCGCAAGCTTGCTGAGATCTGTGGTAACAATCTGATCAAAGGCCGCCGTATCATGGTCGAAGGCCGCATCCAGGTAAGAAGTTACGAAGCACAGGACGGTTCGAAGCGTTATGTGACGGAAATCGTAGCTGATGAGATTGAGTTCCTCGATTCGAAGGGCTCAGTTCCGCATGAAGGCGGCTTTACCGGTGCTCCGGCTCCGGCACAGGCTGCCCCGCAGCAGAAGCCAAGCGATGCCGGCAATTTTGGTCCGTCTATCCCTGATGAAGAAATCCCATTTTAAGACTGGAGGGGAATTACTTTGATGAGACGTGACAGAGGCAGAAGACCTCGTAGAAAGGTCTGCTCGTTCTGCGTAGACAAGGTTGATCATATCGACTATAAAGACGTTGCAAAACTGCGCCGCTTCGTTACGGAGCGTGGCAAGATTTTACCGCGTCGTATCTCCGGCAACTGCGCTAAACATCAGCGTCAGGTGACGGTTGCAATCAAACGCGCACGCAATATCGCACTGCTGCCGTTTACTGCAGAATAATGAGGAAAGGGCGCTGTACTTCGGTACAGCGCTTTTTTTGCATTTTGGCATCATAATGAATCAAAAAATGAATCTGGGAAAGAGGTGTTATCATGCATAGGCGCATCGAAAGTGCCATGACGATGCTGACGGACCCGCGTCATTTCAAACTGCGCTTATTTATCGAAGGAAATATCATCGGCGTGGCGACCGGTATGGTCATCGCGCTGTTCCGTTATCTGCTGGAATTATCCGAAGAGGCTCTGCCCGTTCTCTACCGCTGGCTGCCTGACCACATTCTCTGGATTCCTGTCTGGTTTGCACTGCTCGCGGTCTGTGCGTACATCCTCTATCGCATTGTCAGGAAGGACGGCATGACATCGGGCTCGGGGATCCCGCAGATTAAGGGCATCCTGCTTGGCGAGATGGACATGAACTGGGCGCGTGTGCTCGTACTGAAATTCACGGGCGCCGTGCTCGGCATCGGCGCGGGCATGTCTCTTGGCCGTGAGGGCCCAAGCGTGCAGCTCGGCGCCTGCCTCGGGCAGGGCCTCGGCCGTCTCACGCACCGTTCGTATGCCGAGAGCCACTATCTTTTGACGGCCGGCGCCGGTGCCGGCCTCGCAGCTGCTTTTAATGCGCCGCTGGCCGGCGTGATGTTCTGCTTGGAAGAGCTCACGAAGAATTTCTCAGCGTTCGTACTCATGGGCGCGATATCTGCCGCCGTGACAGCCACGACGGTCACGCAGTATTTCTTTGGCATGGAGCCGGTCTTTCATATGGGCGTGGTGCCAGTCATCGATACGGGCAGCATGTACGTGCTGCTCATCGCCCTCGGCGCATTTGTCGGACTTTTGGGGCTGGCCTTCAACCCGATGCTCACGCGTTCGCAGGATTTCTACAAAAAGCTGCCGGCCAAGGTCCGTCCTTTGCTGCCGCTCTTTTGTGCGGGGCTTGTCGGCTTCATTCTGCCGCAGATTCTCGGCGGCGGCAGCCGTCTTGTTGACTCGCTGGTCGTGACGAATTATACGCTCATTTTCCTCATCGTGCTTTTGACCGGCAAATTCCTCTTCACGATGATCTGCTTTGGCTCGGGCGTGCCCGGCGGCATCTTCCTGCCGATGCTCGTTCTCGGCTCGGTCGGCGGTGCGATTTTTGCCAAAATCGTGATTTTCCTCGGCGTCATGCCGGAGCTCTTTGCCGTCAACTGCATCGTTTTTGGCATGGCCGCGTATTTTTCGGCCGTCGTCAAATCGCCGATTACGGGCAGCATCCTGATTATGGAGATGACGGGTTCGTTTGAGCACATGCTCGCGCTGATTATCGTCTCGATGACGGCATATCTCGTCGCAGACCTGACGGGCGGGGAGCCTGTCTACGATATGCTGCTCGCGCGCAGCCTCGCCGTGCGTCAGAAAATCGCGAGCCGCATTCGTCACCGCCGCATCCTCATCGAGCTCTCCGTCGGCGTCAATTCGGCCCTCGCGGATGCCACGATTGCCGAAATCAGCTGGCCATCCGAGGCGGTCATCGTCAATGTGCGCCGCGGCTCTGAGGAGCTTGCCCCCAAGGACGACCTCCGGCTGCAGTCCGGCGATGCCTTGTTTGTCCTGACCGATACGGGAGATACCGCGGCCCTGCAGGCTTTGGCCGCAGAACATCCCGACCAATAAGATATCCGATGAACGAAAGACACAAAATCCTGCGTTTTTTTACGATTTTCTTGTATGATTGAGAGATTCTTTGCAAAAGGACTTGATAATTCTTTTCGTATCTAGTACAATAATCGTACAACAAGAACAAACAATACATGCAAGTAAGGTGTTTTAGGAGTGAGAGATATGTTTTTGGAAGAACGTCAGGATATTATCCTGAGCATGCTGGCACGCGACGGCAAAGTACGCGTCCGTGACCTCAGCGAGAAATTTAAAGTTACAGAAGACTGCATCCGCAAGGACCTCGGTGCCCTTGAGAAGCGCGGCAAGCTCAAACGTACATATGGCGGCGCAGTCCGCATCCGCGAGAACAGCCATATGGTCGAAGTCAGCAAGCACCGCAACACGGATGTTGAAGCTAAGCAGCGCATCGCGCAGGCCGCTGTTAAACTCATCCATGAGAAGGACATGGTTTTCCTCGACATTTCGACGAGCAACCTCGCCATTGCGGAACTCCTCGTCAAGATGGAACTGGAAGTCACGGTCGTTACGAACATGATTGATATCCTCGTCGTGCTCGCACGCAACCCGAAAATCCGCGTAATCTTTGCCGGCGGTAAGATCAACAAGAGCCGCGACGGTTTCTGGGGCGGCATGACGCTTGACTTCATCTCGCGTCTCAAACCGGACATTGCCTTTGTCGGTGCAGTCGGCGTCGATGTCAAGGAAAACAGCGTCTCGACGTACGATATCGATGACGGCATCAACAAGGCTGCCATCATCCGCCACAGCAAGAAGGCCTATGTCGTTGCTGAAGCACGCAAGCTCAGCACGGATGGCAACTACAACTACACGACGCTCGACACGCTGTCGGGTCTCATCACGGACTCGGAACCGGCTCCTGACATCCGCGCAGCTGCAGATTCCTACGGTGTGGAGATCATCCTGCCATGATGCCATCCATGCCCGCACGGCTTCCGCGGTCTTCCCGGTTTTCCTGGCAACATCTGTATATGGGCATCCTGAAAGGACTGAAGGTATTTGTATTTTACCTCGCAGTCCTTTCCGTTTTCCGGATGTTTTTTATCTTCTGGATGGCGTCGTATATGGGGACAGGGACAGGAAGCCACGATGTGCTTACGGCCATCTGGCGCGGCACGCGCCTTTCCATGCAGACGGCAGGGGCGCTGACGCTCGTGAGCTTTGTGCCGGGCTTTTTGCTGCACTACCTCTGGCCGCGCTGGGAGCGGTGCTGTGTGCTCGTGCTCAACGCCATTCTGCTCGTGCCGCTCTCGATTCTCTACGTCGCGAGCTTCCCATTTTACCGCCAGTTCCATGCCAATTTCAATCAGATGCTGTTTACGGGGGCCAATGATGACCTCTATGCCCTGCTGATTACGATGGTGCAGCAGTATTATCTGCCCGTGCGCCTCGCGGGGGCTCTGCTGCTGGCATATGTGCTCTGGCGCATCCTGCGCGCGTTCCTCGACAATGAATTTTTCGAAAATCTTTTTGTGGGCATGCGCCTGCCGCGCCTCGTGCGCTGGCTGGGCCGTCTGGCCTTCCTGTATCTGACGTACATCGTCGTGCTGCTCGGCATCTTTGGCGGCAGCCTCGGCTGGCAGACCTCGGTGAACTGGGAAAATGCCGGCGTCACGAAGGATGAATTCCTTAACGAAGCCATCCTCGACAATGTGCAGGCCTGCTACCGCGCCTACAGTCTCAATGAACGTATGTTGGCCTGCAACGGCCTTGACTTCACGACGGACGACATTCGGACGCTCGCCGCGAAACTCGCGAACAAGCCGGCGGATACCGATGACCTCGATGTCTACCTGACAAGAGAGGCTCAGGGCGCGCAGATTGAGAAGCCCAAACAGGTCGTCGTCATTGTCTCGGAGAGCTTTGCCAACTGGCCGCTGCTCGATAAATACAAGGATATCCCGATTTCGCAGGGCATGCGCAGCCTCATTGCCGAGGATGACACGGACTACTGCCCGACATTCCTGCCAAATGGCGCGAGCACGGTTTCGGCCGTCACGGGCGTCGTCACGGGGTTTGCGGACGCGAACCTCTACCTGACGACGATGCCGGAGTCCTTTGCTGCGCCGTATCCGACGGCCAGTGCCCCGCAGATGCAGAAGCTCGGCTATGATACGAACTTCTGGTATGCGGGCCCGTCGACATGGGAGCGCATTGGCGCGTTCACGCAGGCGCAGGGCTTTGCACATTTCTACAGCCGCGGCGATTTCGGCGATGTGCCGGGCAGCGTTTGGGGCTGTGAGGATGAAGTTCTCTATGAGAAAGTTCTCGCGGGCCTCGATGCCGATACGCCGAGCTTCAATGTCGTCCTCAACGCGTCAAATCATTCGCCGTACGACCTTGACCTCGATGCCAAGGGCTTTGACCGCGAAGCGGTCCGCGAGGCCCTGCCCGAGGACCATCAGCAGGATGAAGAGCTTTTGAAAGAACTCGGCCATTACTGGTATGCTGACCGCGAACTTGCGAAATTTGTCAAGGAAATCAAGGAAAAATGTCCGGATAGCCTCATCGTCATCGTCGGCGACCATGCCGACCGCTACAACATCGACAAGACACCGACAACGTATGAACGCTATGGCATTCCGTTCATCATCACGGGCAGAGGCATTCACAAGGGTACGCTGCTGCCCGACTCGGCCGGCAGTCAGATTGACATCATGCCGACCATTTACGAACTTATCGCGCCGCAGGGCTTTAGCTATATGTCCGTCGGCTCGAGCCTGACGCGCACAAATCGTCAGGGCGTCAACTACGGCTTCTTCATCACGCGCCACGCCATCGGCAAGGCCGATACCGTGCCTCTCGTGCCGGAGAGCGTTGACGGCGGCGAAGCCCCTGGGCTTGACCAGCAGGCCATGGAAGATTACATCAACGCGGTGCGCAGTATTTCGTGGTGGCGGCCAAAATACGGCCCCATGCTCGATGAGAGCAAGCTGCAGGACCGTTAATATAGTAGGAAAATGAAACAAAGGTGGATGAAGCAGAAAATATGATTTCCTTGAAAGACTGTCAGCTCTGCCCGCGTCACTGCGGCGCTGACCGCACGCAGCGGGAGGGCTTCTGCGGGGCGGGGGATAAGGCGCGCATCGCACTCGTCTCCCTGCACAAATGGGAGGAGCCCTGCCTGACTGGTTCTGACGGCCGCGGTGCCGGTACGGTATTTTTCTCGTACTGCAATCTGCGCTGCTGCTTCTGCCAGAATCACGAGATTTCGCATGAAGGCTTTGGCTACGAAGTACCCGACGAGCGGCTCGCAGAAATTTTCCTCGAACAGCAGGCAAGAGGGGCCGCGACGCTTGACCTCGTGACGCCGACGCATTACGTGCCGGAAATCCTGCACGCCTTGAAGCTCGCGAAGGCCAAGGGCTTTCATCTGCCCGTGGTCTATAACTCCGGAGCTTATGAGACGGAAGAGACCATTGAGGCACTGCGCGGCTCGGTCGCTATTTTCCTGCCCGACCTCAAATATGCCGATGAAGAAAGCGCGCGCGAGTATTCTCTTGCGCCCGATTACTTCGCCGTGGCCACGAAGGCCATCAAGAGAATGTACGATATTGCCGGCCCTCTGCAGTTTGCGGAGGACGGTCAGCTGCAAAAGGGCGTCATCATCCGCCATCTTGTCCTGCCGAATCACCGCCATGAGAGCATGAAAGTGCTCGACTGGATTCATGAAACATTTGGCGATCAGGTGCAGATTTCCCTGATGAACCAGTACACGCCGATGTACAAGGCCAAAGAGCATAAAGGCATGAACCGCCGGCTGACGACGTTTGAGTATCAGTCCGTTGTCGACCATGCCATTGCCCTTGGCATCACGCGTTGCTACGTTCAGCAGGGCCGCACGGCGGATACGAAATTTGTGCCGCATTTCGATGGCACGGGGGTGGAACGCCCAAAGAATGCTTAAAAAAATCGCTGTCACAAAATGTGGCAGCGATTTTTTTGTTCTTGGTGTATTTTGCATGAATCCCGGGTAAATGATGCATAAAATTGACAACACAGCGAAAATTAGCGATAATAATTACCGAAACAGACTGTAATTTAAATTGTGCCGCGAAAATTCGTGCACGATATTATCCGATTGATGACATTGATGACAGAGAAGGTGAATTGCTTTGCACGGCTCGACATCTTATATTCTAGCTACGATATTCTTATTCTGCATTTCGCTGCTGCCGCCGGCCTATCTGCGTTATTATCCGTTTCGTCCGATTGCGACGAAAAAGCAGTGCCGCATCCTGCTTGCAGGGCATCTTGCCATCTTCCTTTTGGAGTTCGGTATACTGGGCACGCTGTTTGCCACAGAAACGCTCCCTTTTAAGACAGGGACGTTTCAGGGACTCTATCAATTCCTTTATCTTCCTTATGTCCTATTGCTGATGTTCACGATACGGCCATACTGGTTCCGCCATATCTTTGTACTCGGGCTGCAGTCCATCTACATGCTCTTTATCCACACCCTGACCATGGAGATTTTCAAGCTTTCCTGGCCGGAGAATTGGTATTACGACCGCTGGCTGCCGTATTTTGCCCTTTACCTGCTGCTGTTTCTCATCGGCATGCCGTTCATCCTGCGTGTTTTTGGCAGGATCTTTACGCGTGAGCAGCTGCGTCAGCCGAAAATGGCCTCCTGGAATTATCTTGGCCCCGTGCCGCTGCTGCTCACGTATTATCATGGCAGTATGGGCTACTTCAATCTGGACCCGCAGCTGCTCTATCTGCCGGCTATTCATATTTACACGCTGCTGAGCCGCAGCATGCTCGTGATTGTCGGCATCTTCCTGATTATCGTCATTCAGAGCGGTTTTCGTCAGATTAAGCTGATGATGTGGACGAAAGAGCGGACGGTGAAGATGCAGGACGAGCTGGAGAATATCAATAATTATGCCACGGCCCTGCGTGATGAGCAGCAGAAACTTTCCATTCTCCGCCATGACAGCCGCCACCAGCTGCGCATGCTGGCAGAGCTTGTCGAGAGCGGTCATTATGACGAAGCAGAAAAGCACCTGCTGATGATGCGGAAGGAGGTGGAGAAGCATTGATGCCGCTCTGGTACCTTATCGTCACAAACGTTCTTTACGTAGGTGTCCTGCAGCCTTTTGCCCTGCTGCATTTTCTGCCATTCCGCAGATACCTGAACGCGAAGCAGCAGAAAAAGATTGTCAGCATATGGCTGCTGCTGTTCCTTTTGGAGGTCGGTGCCTTCACGCTCATTTTGCTGGATAAGCCCATGGCGATGCTGTTCTCCGCATATTTTTCCCTTGGTTTTATCACGTGGGTGCCACAGCTGCTGCTCTGTCTGTGCTTCACAAAAAAATTCTGGAGTGCCCATATCTTCATTCTGGCATTCCGCGCCATGATTTCGGGCATCATCTACACGTTCACGAGGGCATTTTTCCTGACGGTATATCCTGACCGGCCGTTTTCGGACTTTTTCTTTTGGCACATCCTGCTTTACGGTGCGGGTGTCATGGTGTTCTTCCCGTTCCTGCTCAATTTCTTCAATCATTTCTTTGAGCATTTCGAAGAAGCCTTGACGCGCCGCTACTGGCGCTATGTCACGGTCATTCCCGTGCTGATTGCCGGTGAGAGCCTGTATTTGAGTATTTACGATTCGCAGGAAGTCATCTTTGACCTCTTGCTGCCGCGCTTTATCCTGCTCATCATTCTCATTCTGCTGCTTTTAGCAATCCGCAGCAGTCAGGCCGAGGTTTATAAGGAGCTGCGGCTCTACGAAAAAGAACACGAGCTGCAGCAGCAGCTCGTGTCGGCGGCCAATTATGTGAAGATGTCGAAAGAATCCCGCGCGAGGATGGAAGTCATCTATCAGGAGAAAAAACAGCATTTAGACAGGATGCTGACGCTCGTAGAGAAGCGGGACCGCGATGGCTTCATGGATTACGTTGAGCAGCTTGGTGCGAAATTCAACCAGACGAAGCTGCCGCAGTACTGCCAGAATGTCCTCATCAATGCGGCCCTGACCGTCTACCTCTCGCGTGCGCGCGAACTCGGCATCCCCGTGACGACGTCTATCGATTTGCCTCGGGACCTGCCCGCAAGCGGCGACCTCTCCATCGTGCTGTCCAATCTCGTGGAAAATGCCCTGATTGCCAGCCAGAAGCAGAAGCCTTCGCGGCGCAGCATTACGGTGCTAGCCCTGAGGCAGGGGCCGTCTCTCAACATCCTCGTGAAGAATATGTTCGATGCACCGGTGCCCCTGAATGAAGACGGACTGCCGGTCACGCACGTCAAAGGCCATGGCATCGGCATGCAGTCGCTCGCGCGTTTCCGCGATAAATACGAGGCGAACGTCCTCTGTCAGAGCAAGGATGGCTGGTTTTTGACGTATATGCAGGTTCCGCTCGCTCATCTGAAAGATGGGGAAGAAAAGTAACCCGCAGGTCAATTCCCCATGGTCGGAGCAAACATGAATTGGAAGTAAAGCTCCTGAAAATCGCGGTATTTGCGCTTGCCCAGCGGAATCTGGTGGCCGGCAAGCTCCACATACTCGGCCTTGATGAGATGGATGGCACCGAGATTGACGAGATACCCTTTATTCGGTGAGGCAAACTGTCCCGGGGCAACCTTGTCGAGGTATTCCTTCATTTCCTGGCTCGATTTGCGCGTGTTGAGCGTCGAGCCGTCGGCGAGGTAGACCTGCAGGACATGGCCGTGACTCTCGAAGTAGAGGATATTGGCGATTTCTTCGACGCGCACGCCGCCGCCGACCAGGCGGAAAATGACTTTGGCGCTGTTGCGCTGGCGGATGGACGAAAGCGCGCGGTCCATGGCCTTGTTGAACTGACTTTGCGTAAAGGGCTTCAATATATAGTCCGTAGCCTTGACTTCAAAAGCATCGACGGCGAATTCGTCACTTGTCGTCAAAAAGATGATTTCCGCACGGCTGTGATGACTGCGCAGCTCGCGTGCGACCTCCGTGCCGAGAAGACCCGGCATGCAGACATCGAGCAGTACAATATCAAAGAGAGCCCCCTGGTCGATTGCATCGACAAAGGCAGAGGCATTATCAAAGGCCTGATAAGAGACCGTTTCGTTTTTCGTGGCAAAATATTTTTCTGACGCCTCGCGGATTTTCTTGATTTGGTCCTGCTGGTCATCACAGATAGCAATGTGCAGCATCGCATTCACACCTTTCTCCATGTTTCTCTGTTTCAGTTATTCTTATTATACTACCTTCTTCGAGGTACAGAAGCAAACCGTCCTAAAAGGGCGGTTTTTTATCATAAACAAATAAAAACAATATGTTTTAATGACATTTCAAGACAAAAAACGGCCATTTCGTGTTAGCCGGCCCCAAAACCCCTTTTACTTATGCTATTTTAAAACTGTCCTAAGCGGGAAGCGCACGGACCCATCTGCTTTCTGCTAATACACGATTATGAATAACGTGTGTTTTCTAAATAGCGAGATTAAGAGTAATTCGAAAGGGGATGCAACTTATGAACAGAATCTTCAAAGTCATCTGGAGCAAGACCAAGCACTGCTATGTCGTCGTATCCGAGTACGCCAAAGCCAACACCAAGGCCGCACATACCGGCGTGCGCGTTACGGCCGCCGCCCTCGCAGCTGCCGCCGTGCTGCTGGCACCGGTGGACTACAGCACCGTTTGGGCTGCTCCAGCAACGCAGGAAGCAACGGTAAAAGATACTTCCGGCACGGAGCAGACTGTTTATACAAAAGATGGAACGGACAACCAGATTAAAGAGGCTGAAAAATACACCTATCGTAAGACTGCAAAGGAAGAAAACGAGCGTAAAGCAGCGGATGCGGCCATTGAACAAAAAATGGCAGATCAGAAAACCGATAAGGCTCTGCATGTTACCAATAATGGTAAATTGATTGTCGGCACGAATGAAAACCAGCAGGTCAAAGATATTGCGATTCGTGGTGCGTTGAAGTCTGGCAGTGTTTCTACGGGTGATATCACAGCAACGGGAGATATTACTGTAAAGAATGGTAAAGTAGAAGCAGAGAGCGTCTACGATGACACCACGAAAACAGGAACATATGTTAAACAGAACAGCACAGTAGGAGCAAATCTGAGTGCTTTGGATAAACAAATTACAACGGATAAGACGAGCACAGCTCTTCATGTTTCCAAAGATGGCAATCTGATTGTCGGTACAAAAGAAAATCAGACGGTTAAAGATGTCAAGATTCGCGGTCAGATGACTTCTGGCAGTGTTTCCACGGGAAACATTACTTCCACTGGGGATGTATCTGTAACAGGTAAGGTAGAAGCTGGTGCTGTTTATGATAGCACCACGAAAACAGGGAATTATATCAAACAGAATATCACAGTCGGCATGAACTTGAGCAAGTTGGATACTCAGGTAAAATCCAATGCCGATGCTATTACTGAAGAAGCTTCCGCTCGCAAACAGGCTGATACGGAACTTGGCAATCGCGTAACAGCAGTGGAAAACAAGACTGCTGGCCTTAGCTACGACGAAAAAACGAAAACGACTACGGTTAATGACAAGCTTGCAGCCGATTCTGCAAAAGTCAAAAATTCCATTGAAGTAGGCCATAATGTCAATATCGGCGGGGCCGTCAATGCGGGCAGCATCAACAGCCGTGGCAACCTGAACGTCGATGGCAATGCCCTGGTCAAAGGCACCCTGACTTCCCAGTCCACCATCAACGGTAAGGAAATTGTTTCTCAGACCAATATTACGGCCAAAAATAAAGTCGTCGGCATGCAGGGCGTCGTAGATAATACCCTTACTGACGGCACCTATGTAACGGCCGGTAATACGGTAGGCCAGAACATCAATGCTCTTGATGAACAGGTGAAAACCAATGCTGAAACCGCAAATCAGTTGCAGCATAGCCTTGCCGCTGAAGCAACCGCTCGTGAAGATGGCGATAATGCCATCAGGCAGGCCATGACGGATCAGAAGACCAGCACGGCTCTGCATGTTTCCAAGGATGGGAACCTGATTGTAGGGACCAAAGAAAACCAGACCGTCAAAGATGTGAAAATTCGTGGCCAATTGACTTCCGGTTCAATCTCTACGGGGAATATCACTTCTACCGGTGATGTGTCGGTAGCAGGGAAAGTAGAAGCAGAAGCTGTTTACGATGATACAACGAAGACCGGAAACTACGTAGTTCAGACTAACAGCGTTGGGTCTAACCTTTCCGCTCTCGATACGCAGGTCAAATCCAATGCCGATGCGATCACTGCGGAAACAGTCGCTCGGGAAGCCAAAGATACCGAACTGAATGAACGCATCACCAATGAAGCCAACGCCATTCATGAAACGACGAATCAGCTGCAGAGTGACCTCAACACGGAAGTTAAGGCTCGTGAAGGCGCTGATACGGCTCTTACCAATCGGATTGCTGCTGAAGAAACGGATCGTGCCGAAGCCGATACAGCTCTGCAGAACGCTATCGATAAAGAAGCAGCAGACCGTAAAGCAGCAGACACAACCTTACAGACGAACATCGATAACGAAGCAGCAGCCCGCGAAGCGGCTGATACGGCTCTCGACTCCCGGACCACGGCTCTCGAAGCTAAGACCGAAGCTATCACCTATGATAAAGATTCCAAGACGGTCATGGTCGACGGCAAGCTCACCGTTACCGAAGGCATCACTGATGGTACGACGCAGAATGGCCAGTATGTCAAGTTAGATAACTATGTCGGTCAGAACCTGAACGCTTTGGACCAGGGCATTCAGGCTGAAACAACAGCTCGTCAGGCAGCCGACAAGACTCTGCAGGATAACATTGACGCGGAAGCAGCAGCTCGTAAAGATGCAGATGAAAAACTGGATAACAAGATTACTGCAGAAAAAAAGGCCCGCGTGGAGGCGGACACGAGGCTGACGGAAGCCGTCAATAACGGCCTGAGCTTGAGCGATGAAAACGTTCTCCAGAAGAACAACACTACCATTGATGCTGATGGCACCGTCACTACCACCAAGACTGACGCTAACGAAATGATCCTGAACAAGGGCAAAGACAACCAGATTACCCTGAACGAAAAAGGCATCAAAGTTGGCACGAACAGTACGGTCATCGATAAAGACGGCGTCTACACCGGCGGCGATACGTATAATGAAGCTAAAGCCGGCCTGAAGTCCGACGGCTCCATCAAAGGCGCAGACGGCAAATTCACGGTCAACAGCGCAAACGGCACGGTCAATGTCAACGACCAGATTACATTGAACGGTGCAACAGGCGTAGTCAAAGCTAACGGCCTCAACATCGGCGACGGCAACATGACCGTCAGCAACAATGGCAACATCAAGACGGTTGGCACACTGAGCGCAGCCGATGGCAATTTCAAAGTCAACAGCAACGGCGGCGTTTCGGCTGCTGGTGGTAAGACCACCCTTGCATCCGATGGCTCTATCAAAGCAGCAGACGGCAAATTCACGGTCAACAGCAATGGCGGCGTAAAAGCAGCTGATGGCAAGATTACCCTGAGCTCCGACGGTAGCGTTAAAGCAGCAGATGGTAAATTCACGGTTAACAGCAATGGCGCTGTCAAGGCAGCAGACGGCAAATTCACCGTTGATAGCAACGGCGCCGTCAGTGCAGCCAATGGCAACACGACCATCGACAGCAACGGCAACATCAAGACCGTTGGTACCCTGAGTGTAGCCGATGGCTCCTTCAAAGTAGATAACACGGGCAAGATTACCTCCACGGGCCTCGATGCTGGCAACGGCACCATCCAGACCACGGGCACGGTGAAAGCCGGCGACGTTCAGACCGGTACGCTGGAAACCACGGGCGATGCCACGATTGGCGGCGACCTCACGGTCAAAGGCAAACTCAATGTCGATGAAATCAACATGACGAAGACTGGCATCGTAGGAGACAACAACGTCACGGCCAGCACGAAAGTTACGGCCGGCGAAATCACGGGCTATAAGAAAGCCACGAGCACCAAAGATGGCAGCGAGAAAGAAAGTGCCTTTGACTATGACGAAAACGGTACTTCTACTTGGGCAAAATCCACGGATGCAGATGGCAACTGGAATAAGAGCACGATGTCTGTGGAAGGCAGCGGCGTGACATCCAAGGCCATTGATTCCAATAAAAACAGCAATCTCTCCACGCAGACTGCAACACAGTCTCAGAACAAACTGACTGATGTTAACCAGAATACCAACACGGCTACGAAGTCGGCCATGGAATCCAGCAGCATCCTGGCAAACAAAGATGGTTTAAGCTCTACGTTCAAGCAGAATGTCGCTGAAATCCTCAATCAGGTCAATAAGTCGAATACGGAATACGCCAAGGTAGACCAGAAAGCCGATAATATCACGAGTGAAGTCACGGATGGCACAAATACGACCTCTACGACGCAGTCCACGAAGGATATTACCAACACGGCTAAGCAGGGCACCATTACGAACGACGCAAGTAAGATTGTCAACAATGCCAGCGACGCCATCACAAATACGGCTGCCAATGACATTACAAATACGTCGACGAATGGAAACATTGCGAACACGGCTGAGAATGGTACGATTTCCAACAATGCTAAGAACCTGACGAATACGGCTTCTGAGAACATCACGAATACGTCGACGAATGGCAACATCAGCAACATTGCGGCGAATGGTACTATCAATAATGAAGCTAAGAATATTTCCAACAAGGCTGCAGAAGCTCTGACTAATGATGCGAAGACTATCACGAATACGGCTAGTGAGTCTGTCACGACGCAGATTGGCGATGGCTCGGTTGTGAAGTCGGTCATGAATGAAAATGGCATTGCCAACACGGCTGCGGGCAAAACCATCACAAATGACGCAGCTGACATTACCAATATGGGGACGAACAGCGTCACGAATCAGGTTGGCACGAATAAAGTTCTCGTCAATAAAGATAAAGTCGAAACGGCTTATGGTGACGACACGTACACGACTTGGGATGCAAGCGGTATCGTAAGCAGCACGACGGGCAATATGAGCACGACGGTTGGCGGCGACCAGACGAATGACATCAAGGGCAGTCAGACCAATACGATTGGCGGCAGTCAGACGACGACAGTCACGGGCGACAGCAGCCTGACGGCAGAAAACATCAACAACACGGCCAAGAACAAGATCACGAACAAGGCCCTCGATGTTGAGACGGAGGCAGCAAGCTCCATCGTCAACAAAGTCTCCAACGACTATGGCTCCAACACTTCCACGCAGACTTCCAGCCAGACTCAGGAAGAAATGAGTCAGGAAGATGGCAAGACCGCTTCCTACCTGCGTGGCGCAGCTGAAGAAAAATCACAGCTCGTAAATGGTGATACGAAGACCACGATTGACACGATTGCGGGTCAGACAAACACCAATATCACGGATGGTACAAATATCTCCAATAATCTGCAGAAAGCAAGTCAGATTGCTTCGTCGGTAACGGATGGCACGAACACGACCGTTGCCAATCAGGATGCTAAAAGCATTGCTTCTTCCATCACGGATGGTACAAACTCCAATAATATCAGCAATACGGCTGCCCAGTCTGCACAGCTCATCAAAGCCAGCGACACGCAGTACAGCTCATCTACTAAGACGGCTGGAGCTTTCAGCGATACGTTGGTCAGCGGTGACAGCATTGTCAATATCCTCAAAGATGCTGATAACGGTTTTGTTCAGTCGAATGTCTCTAAAAGTGATAGCAGCACCAGTGTGAAGCAGACTTCTACGGATATCACCAATACGGCTAAGAATGGTACGATTACCAACGATGCCAAAGATATTGTCAATAGCGCTGAGGAAAATATGACTAACACGGTCGGTAAAGACCTGACTACGACTGTCGGCGGCAACATGAAGACTACCGTTACGGGCAATCAGGTCAACACCATCGGCGGTGACCTGAGCACGACGGTTACTGGAGACAGCGGCCTGAATGCTAAGAATATCAGCAATACGGCGACGGAGAAACTCTCCAACAGCGCGGCTGAAATCGAAAATACAGCTACGAGCAGCATCAAAGATATCGTAGGCAAGACCACGATTACTACCAATGACAGCGGCACGATCTTTGAAAATACGGAGCATAACACGGCCGTTAAGGAAGGTTCGGCTACGAATACAGTAATTTCCGGCAACACGCTGACGACTGGTCAGGCTACGATGGATTATGCAAATGTCCTCAAAGATCTCGGTGTCCGCGGAAATGCTGCTGTTGATGGCAACACGACGATTGGCAAGGAAGGCGCAGACACGACTTTGACGGTCAACAGCAAGTCGACGTTCAAAGACACGGTCAAGATGGAGAAGACGCTGGAAGTTGATGGTACCTCGACTTTCAATGATAAGGTGACTATCACGAAGAATGGTCTCGATGTCACGGGCGGCACGACGACGGATACGCTCCAGGTTACGAGCACGTCTCAGTTCGATGGCGCAGCAACCTTCAAGGATATTGTCACGATGGAAAAAGACCTCTCGGTGGGCGGCAATGCCACGGTGGCTGGCTCTGTCACGGCAGGCTCCTACAAAGTTGGTGACGCGACGTACATTGACGCCAATGGCATCAACGCCAACAACCAGAAAGTCACGAATGTCGCCGCCGGCGATGTTTCTGCGACGAGCACGGATGCTGTCAATGGCAGCCAGCTCTACAACACGAATCAGAGAGTATCGACGGTGGAGACCCGTGTGGATGGCGTCGAGAACCGTGTCACGAGTGTTGAGAACCGCGTAGACAAGATGGACAGCCGTATCGACAAAGTCGGTGCGAACGCAGCCGCTATGGCCAACCTGCATCCGCTGGAGTTCGATGAGGACTCGAAGTGGAATGTAGCGGCAGCTGTCGGCAACTACAAGGGTGAGACGGCAGCAGCAGTCGGCGCGTTCTACCGCCCGAATGAGGATGTCATGTTCAACCTCTCGACGACCTTCGGCAATGACGAGAACATGGTCGGCGGCGGTCTTTCCCTCCGACTCGGCAAGGGCGGCAACCGTGAGAAAGACAAGAAGCTCAAGGCTGCCATCGCCGAGAACAATGATTTGCGTGCCAAGGTGGATGACCTCACGGCGCGTATGGATGCCCTGCTCTCTGTCATCAATCCGAACATGTCCAAGGAGTTCCCGGATGTTCCGGAGAATCACTGGGCATACGAAGCCGTTACGCGCCTCGCCGGCAATAACATTGTCGAGGGCTACGAGGACGGCAAATTCCATGGCGAGCGTACGATGACCCGCTATGAGATGGCGGAAATCATCTACAACGCCCTGTCGAAAGGTGCTAAGGCTGAGAAGAAACTGGTTGAGGAATTCAAACCAGAACTGCAGGCCATGGCAGCCCAGAAGCAGGCAAAATAAAGCCCCTCTTCGTTTCATAACATAACGATAGAGAATTACTCAAAAAGACAGGCCCCGCGCACATTGTGCAGCGGGGCCTGTCTTTTGCTGAAAATCAATGTTTAGTTTTCAGGATTGCCGTCAGGGTCCGTATTTAAAGGATACTGGCCGAGCATGGTCGTGAGGTTGTCGCGGTTGAAGCGGTAATGGCTACTCGCGAAATCCTGACCTGGGTCGTAGCGTTCGGACGGGGCATTCAGCAGACCGCAGATGGTATCGTAGAGCATGTCGTTTGTGAAATAGCGGTTTTTGTGGCTGCGCAGGGCATTCGTGCGGCCGGGCAGGGCCTGCTGATAAGCCGGCGAGAGGTACACCCACATCGGGATGCGGACCATGTCGTAGCTGAAGACATCCGGATTGTGTGAGATGGTCAGATTTTCGCCGTGGTCGGAAAAATAGACCATGGCCTGCAGGTTGAGATTCTTCTTTGCGTAGTCGAAGACCTGCGAGAGGATGTAGTCGGTGTAGAGGATGCTGTTGGCGTACGAGGCTTCCGAAGTCATGGTCGAGGCGCCTTCTTCGCCCTGGAATTTATTGAATTCCTCTGGATAGCGGTTGTTGTAGTAGATGTGGCTGCCCATGATGTGGAGCACGATGAAGTTGTTCTGGCTCGGGTCGACCTGCGTGAGGTACGGCAGCAGCGTCTCGTCGTATTTATCCGAGAAATTGTAGGAGTCATCCGTCCATTCGGCAACATCGGCCGTCTTGGCGACGAGCGTGATGGCGCTGTCGTACTGGCCGTAGCGTCCCTGATTGCTGAACCAGTATGTCTTGTAGCCCGACTTTTTCGCGACATCGATAATCGAAGCCGAGTTGAAGAATTCTTTGTCGTTGTACTGGCTCTGCTCGGTCAGCGCGCGCTGCAGTACGGGGACGGTCTGCGACCATGAGGAATAGGCGTTCTGGAAGAACAGGAAGTTGGGGCTCGCAAGCTGCTGGCTCTGCCACGGCGTATCGTCGTAGGCGTAGTCCGGCGTGAAAGCCTTCATATAATTACGAGAAGCGGATTCGCCGATGACGACGATGACCGTGCCCGGAGCCTTGGCCGCAAGCGTCTGCGTGCCTTCCATCGAGAGGCTCGCAAAGCGTTCTTCGTAATTGAGACTGTACGTCTGCGTTTCCTTGACGTACGTGTCGACGTCGTTCCAGAGGTCGGCAATCGAGGTCTGCGGCATGTACCACCAGAGCGAGACGATGGAGCCGACGACGAGCAGGAAGAGGGCACCCATGCGTCCGGCCGTGGAATCTTCTGCTTCGAGGCGGCGGGCAAAGGCCATGTGGCCGCGCCAGCAGGCGTAGAGGAACAGCAGGAGACCCGCGATGATGATGAGGGCCGGCACGATGCCGACATTCGACTCGATAAAGTCGATGCTCTCGCGCCAGTTCGTCAGGTAAAGGGCCATGAGCGAAGCCGGCGACAGGCAGTGCCAGACGATGAAGTAGTAGGCGTACTGGATGAACGGAATCACGATGCCGAAAAGATTCAGCAGGGCCATGATGCCCGCGATAATTTTTTCGTGGCCAAGGCGGAACAGCGCGCCCTCAAGGGCCGTGAGCAGCAGAAACTCGGACGTGCCGACGAGAAAATCAAAACAGATTTTTGACATGTACCAGTCCTGATGGTACGTCCAGGTGTAGAGTAGCGGGAAGGCCGTGCACCAGGCAAGTCCTGTGAACAAGTTCGGCAGCGTCGCCCATGAAAATAAGGGAACACGTGTGCCATACTGCACGAGTACGAGTGCGAGCATGACGGGCAGGAAGACGGGAATGAAATAATCAGCGCCCATATCCTGGCCAATGTCGATGTAGAAGGCAATGAGGCAGATGTAGTAGATACCGGCTGCCGTCAGCCAGCGGATGAGACGGTCCTGTCTCTCGGTAGAAAGTTGCATGCGATAACCTCGGTTCCAAAAAACGTATCTTATTTATATCGTAGTAAATTTGTTGGGAAATCCCGATACATTTTACCTGAAATCGTGTCTTTCGTCAATTTGATAATGCCCCGTAAACGCCATTGGAATCTGTATGATAGAGCATGAGGCAGATGTTTTTCATCTGTCAGGGTGATTTTCGTGATTGCCAGCGAGGACGTTCTCTGCTACAATATATACCTGTCACCAACAAATAAACCACAATATCTAGGGGGAGGCGGAGAGACGCTGCACAAGATACGTACGGAACGCAGCGTCGTTAGCTATGAATCTGAAGACCGTAACCAAACGCTCTGGCCACACTGTGCCATATAACCGCGAGAAAATCTACCATGCCATTGCCGGGGCCAATGCCGACGGCGGCAATACGATGTCGGAAAAAGATATCGACGAAGTGACGAGCCAGGTCGAATGGGATATCCAGGACCGCGATAATGTCAGCGTCGAGGAAATCCAGGACATCGTCGAGCAGGAACTCATGAAGTACGATTTTTACGATATTGCCAAGAAATACATCACATACCGTCAGAAGCATGCGGAACGCCGCGCTGCTCAGAAGCATTTGATGGAGTCGTACCGCGATATCTTCTTTGCGGATTCCGTTGATTCGGACCTCAAGCGTGATAATGCGAACATCAATACGGATGCTTCGATGGGCATCATGCTCAAGCTCGGTGCCGAAGGGGCAAAGCACTTCGTCGACAACTATGTGCTCGATGAAGAATATGCCGAGGCAGACCGTGAGAATTATATCCATATCCATGACAAGGATTTCTCGCTGATTACGTTCAACTGCTGTCAGATTGACCTTCTGAAGCTGTTCCACGGCGGTTTTTCGACGGGGCACGGCTTTCTGCGCGAGCCGAACTCCATCCGCGCCTACGCATCGCTGGCCTGCATCGCCATCCAGTCGAACCAGAACGACATGTTCGGCGGCCAGAGCATCAACGCGTTTGATTATGCCATGGCTGAAGGCGTGCGCAAATCCTTTAAGAAAGCCGTTTACGACGAGGCACACAAGGCCCTGATTTACCGTTTCGGCATGGACCCGTTCCGCGATTACGGCGCATTCAAGAAGATTTTCAAAGAGCATCTCGACCTTGAGCACTGCCATTTCACAGAGAGCGACGACGACCCGAAGGCTAAGGAGAGCATCGATGCCATCATGGCAGCTCTCGAGAAGATTCTCGCGGACGAATACCACAAGCCGACGACGGACGTCGTCATCGACGCGAACAATATCTACCATCTGGCCTGCGCCGATGTCATTGAGGAGACGCATCAGGCCATGGAGGCCCTGATTCACAACTTCAACACGCTGCACAGCCGTGCCGGTGCACAGGTGCCGTTCTCGTCCATCAACTACGGCATGGATACGTCGCCTGAAGGCCGCCTTGTCATCAGCGAAGTTCTCAATGCCATCTGGGCCGGTCTTGGCTATGGCGAAACGCCGATTTTCCCGATTTCGGTATTTCAGCTCAAAGCCGGCGTCAACTACAATCCGGGCGACCCGAACTACGACCTGTTTCTCAAGGCCTGCAAAGTCAGTGCGAAACGCCTGTTCCCGAACTTCGTCAACATCGACGCTCCGTACAACCTGCAGTATTACAAACCGGGCGATTACAACAGCGTCGTGGCAACGATGGGCTGCCGCACGCGCGTCATGAGCAATGTCAACGGCCCGGAAGAGTCGGGCAGTCGCGGCAATTTCTCGTTCACGACCATCAATCTGCCAAAGCTTGCACTCGAGGCGAAGGGCGATCTCAATAAGTTCTGGGAGCTCTACGACCATTATATTGACCTGAGCCACGATTATCTGCTCTCGCGCCTAGCTATCATCGAGCAGAAGCACGTCTACAACTATCCGTTCCTTATGGGACAGGGCGTCTGGATGGACAGCGAGAAGCTCAAGCCGACGGATACCATCAAGGAAGTTCTCAAACATGCTTCGTATTCCATCGGCTTCTGCGGCCTCGCCGAATGCCTTAAGGCGCTCATTGGCAAACATCATGGCGAGAGCGAGGAGGCTCAGCAGCTCGGCCTCAAGATTGTCGGTCATCTGCGCGAGCGCACGGATGCTTATACGGAGGCAGAACACCGCAACTGGTCGACGTTTGGCACACCGGCAGAATCGACGGCCGGTCAGTTCCAGCGTGCCAACCGCAAAAAATACGGCATTATCCCGGGCGTTACGGACCGCGAGTACATGACAAATTCCTCGCATGTGCCGGTCTACTACCCAATCAAGGCCATCGACAAAATACGCATCGAGGCACCGTATCATGCCCTCGAGAATGCCGGCCACATCGCCTACATCGAGATGGACGGCGACCCGTCGAAGAATGTCAAGGCCTTTGAGGCTGTTGTCCGTGCGATGCACGATGCCAACATGGGCTATTTCTCCATCAATCATCCGGTAGACCGCGACCCGGTCTGCGGCTACACGGGTATCATCGAGAACGAATGCCCGCACTGCCACCGCAAGGAAATCGAACGCGGCCATATCGTCGTGCCGCGCATGAAGGCGTAAGCGCAGTTTAGCTGTAACCTTGTAACATCATGTCCGATGATGTAAAATAAATACAGAAGCTCGAAAACCGCAGGTTCGCCTGCGGTTTTTTGTTCATTGCTGAAGCTATGAGGAGGAATCAAGATGAAAGTCATCCATACGAATCAGGCGCCGGCTGCTGTCGGTCCGTACAGTCAGGCCATTGAAGCGGGCGGCGTGCTCTACTGCTCGGGGCAGATTGCCATCAATCCGGCCGAGGGCAAGATTGTCGCGACGACGATTGAGGAGCAGGCTGAGCAGTGCTGCAAAAATGTCGAGGCCGTGCTCAAAGAAGCTGGCACGGATATGAACCATGTTGTCAAGACGACGTGCTTCCTGGCAGAAATCGCTGACTTCAAGGCCTTCAATGAAGTCTATGCCAAACATTTCATCTCGAAACCGGCCAGAAGCTGCGTGGCTGTCAAAGACCTGCCGGCCGGCGCCCTCTGCGAAGTCGAGGTTACGGCGGTTCTCTGATTGCCCATATTGATTCTGATGTTAAGAAGAACGGTTGCTGTTTTTAAACGGCAGCCGTTTTTTATCTGAAGAATCCCTTAATCTTTTAATGTATGGGGCCGTATCTTTAAATATGAAAGTTTCATCCTAAAAGAAAACCGAAGTAAGGATTAAACTTCTGATAAAAATAATCAAAACAGGCTTCGGACCGTAATATTTGTGCTATACTAACGAATTAGAGGATAGCAAGCGCTGCTCCGCAGACGGAATGGCAGCAGGGCGAATGGCAGCTCGACCTCGGCGCTTGGGCACCGAAGGCTAAGACGGCTGGCCTCGACAGCAGCTCGAAATGGAATTTTAATGGCGGTCTCGGCTATGCTCTGTCCGACAAATGGGCACTGCGCTATGACTACCATGGCCTCAAGACGAAGATGGACGACTTCAAGACGACGGGCGATGAGCACGAAGTCAACCTCGCTTACAGCCTCGGCAAGAACGCCGCAGTCTTCGCTGGCTGGAACCGCATCGGCAATAAGTTCGACAACTCCCTGAAGGGCTTCAAGGACACGACGAACAACGTTGCTCAGCTCGGTCTCGCTACGAAGTTTGACCTCGCTAAAAATCTTGCCTTCTACGCTGACGGTGCTGTCGGCACGAAGAAGACGTCCCTGTGGGAAGCAGGTCTTGCTTACACGATCAACAACGATTGGGACCTCAACGCTGGCTATCGTTACCTCGACACGAAGCTCGATGAAGACAACAACATCAAGTATCGCGGCTTCCTCGTTGGCCTGAGCTATCGCTTCGGCGGCCACAAGGCAGCTCCGGCACCGGCTCCGATCCCAGCGCCAGAGCCAGTTGCTCCGGTTGTTGAGACGCCGGCCGTACCGCAGCACGTCTACAACGACTATTATGTTGACAGCATTCACTTCGCTTCCGACGTTGACACGCCGCTGGCTTCCGAGTCCCAGAAACTCCAGAACTTCGTTGCTGTCGCTAAGGCTCATCCGGATTCCACGTTCAAGCTCATCGGCAATACGGACTCCGATGCTTCGCAGGCTTACAACGAAGACCTCTCGAAACGCCGTGTCGAGAATGTTGCTAAGTACGCGGAAGACAATGGCGTCAGCGGCAGCCGCCTGAACCTCAACTACAAGGGCGAGAACACCCCGGTTGCTTCGAACGCAACGGAGCAGGGCAAGGCTGATAACCGCCGCGTTGATATCTGGGAGCACAAATAATCATCCCTCTGCATCATGCATAAAAATAACCCAGTCGGGAAATCCCGCTGGGTTATTTTTTATTGCGGCTCAGCCAAAAATCTGAAAGTAGAGGACGATGAAGAACAGCGCAATCGCGAAGCCGATGCTGATGGCGCTGGCGCGTTCAACGAAGACAGCCTGCACTTCCGTGAGTTTGGCATGACGGCGCACATACGTCAGGATGAGCGAGGCAGTCAGCAGGATGTACATCGTGCGGTTCATGTTGTCGAAGTTAGCCCAGCCGACCACACAGACGACAGCGGTCAGCGCGATGAGGATGAGGATGGGATAATCTTTGCCGATTTTTGGCTCTTTTTTCTTATCATCTGGTTTGTTCTTTTCATAAAGCTTCTTCTGGAGCTTCTTATACTGATTTGCCATGGAAATTCCCTGCCTTTGCATTTACATATAATCACCCCATATTATACCGTTTTGTAAACTTTTTTGCAAAAAGAATTGCAGGAGACGAGGATGATTGTTAAAATATAAGGTACAGCTTTTATGTAATCGCATAGCATTTGTAAAGCTGTAAACAACCGTCTGCTTAGCAGATATTTATCATAAATATATCCAAAAAGAACAATCTGACAAATATATAGGGGGGATTTTCATGATAAGAGAACATCGCAGCCGTTCGAAGCTCGAGGGCTATTATCGCAAGTTTGTGGAAGAGGGCGTACTCGACCCAAACGTTCATCCGTGGGTGGCAGAGTCGTGGCAGAAAAGCCGTGAACTCGGTATCGGCACGGAGAAGATGGATGTTTCGCGCAAGCTGCCAAAAGAGGAGTTTGCCAAGCTGCAGGCCAAGCACAAGGACGCGATTGATTATTTGAGCGGCCTCAGCGAGGATATCCGCGAATTTTTCCAGGAGTACAATCTGTCGCTGCTGCTCATCGATTCGGACTGCCGCGTGCTCAAGAGCTATTCGCTGCCGTTTTATCAGATGACGCCGGGCGAGATTGAGGGCGTGCGCGTCGGTATCGAAAATGTCGGCACGTCGAGCATCAGCGTGGCCTATGCACATCAGACGCCGTTCTGGATGTTCGGACCGGAGATGTGGGTCAAGGAATGCCAGCTCGGCGATGCCTGCTCGGCTCCCATCAAGGTCAATGGGGAATTCCATTACATCATCACACTGGTCTCCATGGAGCAGGTGCCGATGCCGCAGGATGCCATCATCGCCCTGCTGCTGACGATGAAGAATGCGCTGGAGGAACATCTGTCCGAGTCGCTGCGCATTAAGGCCGAAGAGGCCATTCTCGATGCGACGCCGTTTGCCGTTTACCATGTCATGCCGGGCGGCGAGGTCGCCTATGCAAATAAACTCGGCCATACGCGTCTTGAGGGCATCGGCGCTAAGAAGGGCGAGGGCAGGAAGTATACGTCGAATCTCAACGACGTCATCATGAACTATCAGCACACGCCAATCTACAAGGGCTTTAACGGCGTGCCTTCTTATAATAAAGAAGTCACGTGGATTACGCCGAAGAAGACGTATGAGGATATCACGACGGTCGTGCCGCTCGAGCGCGATGCCGACCGCGCCGTGGAATCCGTCGTCGTCGTCTCGATGCCGATTGAGGACCTGCGCACGCTCGTCGCGCACGCTGCCGGCTACACGGCTAAGTACAGCCTCAATTCGATGGTCGGCGAGGGCACGACGTTTGCGAGTGTCCGGGCTAAGGCCGCGCGCGTCGCGAAGAACAAGCATCATATCCTGATTCAGGGCGAAGCAGGCACGGGCAAGCAGCGCATGGCACATGGCATCCATCAGGCCAGCCCGCGTGCGGCAGGCCCGCTCATCACGCTGCGCTGCGGCGATGCGACGCAGGAAATCCTCGAGCAGGAGCTTTTCGGCATCGTCATGGGACCGGATGTCAGCCATCAGGGGCGTCTCGAGCTCGCTTCGGGCGGTACGCTGTTCCTCGATGAAATCGAGAAGATGCCGCGCACGATTGCTGTCGAGCTTGCTCATGCTCTCAAGACGGGTAAGACTCACCGCATCGGCGAAAATGTCGAACGCGATATCGATGTGCGCATCATCGCGGCCTGCGACAGCGACCTCAAGCGTCTGACGGAACGCGGCCTGTTCTCGCCGGAGCTCTATGAGATTGTCTCGAAGAGCGTTGTGCGCGTACCGCCTCTCCGCAGCCGCCGCGAAGATATCCCGAAACTTGCGGACCATATCGTTGCCGAACTGGCGGAACAGCATCAGATGAAGCCGAAGCGCATTCTGCCGGAGACGGCCGATATGCTGAAGCACTACGACTGGCCGGGCAATATCAAACAGCTGCAGAGCGTGCTTGAATACGCGTTCTTCAATACGCCAAAGGACACGATTGCCCCCGAGGACATCAGCCTCATGGGCGATGTCAAGCCCGACAACAAGTGGAAGGAAGACAAGGACGTCTTTGTCAAGGCATGGCAGGCTGCCGGCGGCAATGTCAGCCGCCTCGCGAACCTCCTGAATGTCAGCCGCGTGACGCTCTACCGTTACCTCAAGAAATACAATCTCGAGAAGAAATGAGATTGAAGCGCTAAGCAAGTATAGATAGAAAGGATAAAGGAAAATATCGTGCGTTTAAGAAGAAAGCCGTGGGTGGATGAGGCCATCCATGAATTTGATGATTTTGTCGTGAGCCGCGACCAGCAGATTGGCGAGGAAAAGAAGGGCAAATGGGCGGAAATCTTTGGCCGTCAGGCCCCGCTGCATGTGGAACTCGGTACGGGCAAGGGCGATTTCATCAGCCAGCTCGCGGAGCTTCATCCGGAAATCAACTACATCGGCATTGAGATGCAGCAGGATGTGCTCTATTCGGCCGCAAAGAAGATTGCGGAGAAGGAGCTCAAGAATGTGCGCCTGCTCGTTTTTGACATCAATCACATCGAGGATATCTTTGCCGAGGGCGAAGTTGACCGTTTTTACATCAATTTCTGCGACCCGTGGCCGAAAAAACGCCATGCCAAGCGCCGCCTCACGCATGTGGGCTTCCTCGAAAAATATCGCCGCCTGCTCAAGAAGCCGGGCGAACTCCACTTCAAGACGGATAACCGTCCTCTGTTTGACTTTTCGCTGGAACAGTTTGCAGAAGCGGGGCTTAAGGTGCAGGATATCTCGTACGACCTGCACGCAGAACATCGTCCGGACAATATCATGACGGAGTATGAACGCAAGTTCAGCGGTTTCGGCGAGAAGATCAACCGCTGCGAAGTCATATTCGAATGAGGCTGAAGGGGGCATTTTGATGCTGATTCGCAAAACGCCGTGGCGTAATGAATCAGAACCCGTCATTGTCATTATGGCGGTTCTGCTCCTGCTGGGAACCATCAATGTCTTCAGCTCGAGCTTCGTCCTCGCTACGACAAGCTTCAACAATCCGTATTATTTCCTCATCCGCCATGTCGTCTGGCTGATTCTGGGCATTGTCATCTGTGTCGTCTGCAGCCGCATCAATTATCACCGTTGGCAGGGCATCATCAAGTGGCTGCTGCCCATCACGGTCCTGGCACTCATACTGGTACTGGGCGTTGGTACGGTCGTCAATGGTGCAAGGCGCTGGCTGTCTTTTGCGGGCTTCAGCGTGCAGCCGGCGGAGTTTGCCAAGCTCACGGGCATCCTGCTCGCGGCAAAATTTCTGACGGTCATGATGAAGAATGAGAAGAAAATCGACCTCCTGCGGGCTCTGCCGTATTGGATTATTTTTGGTATGGCGGCGCTTGTCGAGATGGAACCGGATATGGGCACGGCCTGTATCGTCTATGGCGTACCGTTCCTTATGGCCTTTCTGGTCGGCATTCCCTGGAAGCAGGTGAAGGGACTGTTCATCTTTGGCATTGTGGGCCTTGCCGTTCTCATCATCTGGCAGCCGTACCGCCTGCAGCGCGTGCTTACGACATTTGACCCGTGGAGCGATGCTCAGGGCGTCGGCTATCAGGCCGTGCAGTCGATGTCGACCATCGGCTCGGGCGGACTCTGGGGCATGGGCCTTGGCGAAGGCGTCAGCAAGTACGAATATCTGCCAGAGGCTCATACGGACTTTGCCTTTGCCATCTTCGCACAGGAGCACGGGTATCTCGGCGTGCTGCTTGTCATATTCATGTTCTTCCTTCTGGCAGTCTGCTGCTACTACATTTCCTTACGGGCCCGCGATATCTACGGTCAGATTTTGACGCTCGGCATCATGCTGCTCGTCGTCGGTCAGGCCGTAGGCAACCTCTTCATGGTCAGCGGCATGTTCCCTGTCGTCGGTGTGCCGCTGCCGTTCATCAGCTACGGCGGTTCTTCCCTTCTCGTCACGATGGCCTCGATGGGGATTCTGCTCAACATCTGTCATCATGGCTTCCAGCCGCAGCATGAACATGAGCCTCTGCCAGAGCCGCCGGCGCCGAGAAAATCAACCGCGCCGCCGCTGCGTCTTGTCAAATGACCTAATAATCGGGGAGAAGATGACACTTATTTTGACCGATTCATGCGCATTGTGTTACAATAAGGGATATAGACTATTCTATTAAGGAAACGTGTCATGTGCTTTTGAGATTTGAGAGAGGTGTTTGCGTTTGCGGAATCGATTTATTCTGATGATTTTCTTTACAGCGGCGTTCCTCCTGCTCTCCTTCACGACGGAAGCGATGGCTTCATCCATCCTCGTCCGGCAGGGATCCCGCGGTCCGGCAGTGCGTCAGGTGCAGACGCTGCTCATCGAGCAGGGCTGGCTGACAGGTGCTGCGGACGGCATTTGCGGCAATCAGACGGTCGCGGCCATCAAGTCGTTCCAGAAGGCCAACGGACTTGCCGCGGATGGCATCTGCGGCAATGGCACCTACTCGGTGCTTTCGGGCGGTCAGGAATACCAGGGCTCTTCTGATGAAGACGGCACGGCCATGTACGTCAATGCCACGGGCTACAGCGCGTACGACCCGGGCAATTCAGCGTATACGGCTATGGGAACGCATGTACGCCATGGTATTATCGCCGTGGACCCGAACATCATCCCTCTCGGCACACATGTTTATATTCCCGGTTACGGCGATGCCGTAGCTGAAGATGTCGGCGGCGCGATTCACGGACACCGCATTGATGTGGCTTTTGATACGAGGGCAGAGGCCCTTGCCTTTGGCCGTCAGGACATCGAGATTTACATCAAAGACTGAATGTGACGGTATAAAAATTAAACAAGGCTTAGATATTGAACGCAGCTTCGGCTGCGTTTTTTATTTTTGTATACAATAAAATTGTAAAGCTATGCCGTTCTCAATGAACTTTTTCCTTCAATATTCCATTTCAACGATACACAAGCCAATGAAACTAGAAAAAGTCCGCTTTGGAAAAACAAAAACAGCTAATTTGTGCATTTTTTTAGCTCGAAACTATTGACTATTGTAATGTTGTAAACTATAATAAGTTCATCGCAATAAAAGAATTGCTTTGGGAGAGAAAAAGGGAGGAATTCATATGAAATTGAATTTCGGCAAGAAAGGTATGAAACTCGCCGGCGTCCTCATGGGCACGATGCTCATGGGCGGTGTGCTCGCTGGCTGCGGCGGTCAGTCGAACAGCAATGAAATCAAAGTTGGTGCCAACTTCGAGATGACAGGCAACGTAGCGAACTATGGTTCGGCATCGCTCGACGGCCTCAAGCTCGCCGTGGACGAGATTAACGATGCCGGCGGCATCGACGGCAAGAAGATTACTCTGGTCACGGCGGATAACAAATCCGAGGCCTCGGAAGCCGTTAACGCAGCGACGAAGCTCATCTCGGATGACAAGGTATCCGTCCTCGTAGGACCGGCTGTCACGGCCAATGTCATCGCTGAGTCGCAGGTCGCTACGGACAACAAAGTTCCTATCATCGCACCGGATGCTACGAGCCCGGATGTCACGGTTGAGAATGGCAAAGTTAAGCCGTTTGTCTTCCGCAGCTGCTTCATCGACCCGCAGCAGGGCACGGTCATGGCGAAGTTCGCCAGCGAGAACCTCAAGGCTAAGACGGCGGTCATCTACGTCGATAACAGCACGGACTATTCCAAGAGCCTCGGCAAAGTATTCAAGGAGAAATTTGAGGCTGCTGGCGGCAAAGTCGTCATGGAAGAAGCTTTCCTTGCAAAAGACCAGGACTTCAAGGCTACGCTGACGAAACTCAAGACGGCTAATGCGGATGTCATCTTCGTTCCGGCTTATTATGAAGAAGTCGGCAAGATTGTCAAGCAGGCCCGCGAGCTCGGCATCACCTGCCCAATCCTCGGTACGGATGGCTGGGATGACCCGAAAGTCGCTGATATCGCCGGTGCAGATGCCCTGAACAACACGTATTTCTGCACGCATTACTCCGATAAGGATGAATCCGTAAAACCGTTCGTTGAAGCTTTCAAGAATAAATACGGTCATATGCCGAATGTTTTCGCAGCTCTCGGCTACGATGCCGGCAAGATGCTCGCCGATGCCATCAAGCGCGCAGGCAGCAGCGACCCGGAGAAAATCCAGAAAGCTCTTGAAGAAACGAAAGACCTTCAGGTCGGTACTGGCACAATCACGATGGATAAGAACCACAATCCAATCAAGCAGGCTGTCATCCTGCAGAACAAAGACGGAGACCGCGTGATGGTAGCCAAGATTATGCCTGAGGACTGATGAAGAGTCCTGAACGGAAAAGCCTTCACCTCTCTTTGAGGGAGGGCTTTTCTATTTCTTCGGAACATCATCTGCTATTATTATAGAAGGGAGCTATCCTATGGAAATCCTGCATCAAGTCGTGCAGCAGCTCATCAACGGCATCTCGCTTGGCAGTATCTATGCCCTCATAGCGTTAGGCTACACGATGATTTATGGCATCATCAAGCTCATCAACTTCGCTCACGGCGATATCTACATGGTGGGCGCTTATATCGGCTTTTTCTCAATCACGCAGGCGCATCTCTCGATTGTGCCGTCGCTGCTCATTTCGCTCGTCGTTACGGGCTTTCTCGGCATGGTCGTCGAGCGCCTCGCTTATAAGCCGCTGCGCCATGCACCGCGTATCTCGGTGCTCATTACGGCTATCGGCGTTTCGTTCTTCCTCGAATACACGACGATGTACTTCGTCTCGCCGACGCCGCGCACATTCCCAGCTATGTACGGCGACGTCGCCGTCAACATCGGCGGCATTGTCATCAACGGCCAGCAGATGCTGATTCTCGGCATCACGGCTGTGCTCATGGTCATCCTGACGTACATCGTCCAGAAAACGAAGACGGGCAAGGCCATGCGTGCAGCATCTTTCGATACCGAGACAGCGGAGCTCATGGGCATCAATTCCGACCGCATCATTTCCATCACGTTCGGCATTGGCTCGGCCCTTGCGGCTGTCGCCGGTGTGCTCGTCGGCATCTACTACAATTCGATTGACCCGCTCATGGGCATCATGCCGGGCCTTAAGGCCTTTGTCGCAGCTGTCCTCGGCGGCATCGGCATCCTGCCGGGTGCTGTTGTCGGCGGCCTGATTCTCGGCGTGGTCGAAGCTCTTGTTTCGGGCTTCATTTCCTCGACGTTCCGCGATGCGGCAGCGTTTGCCATCCTGATTCTTGTGCTGCTCATTCGTCCGGCCGGTATCTTTGGCAAGAATACGAAAGAAAAAGTTTAAGGAGGGGAGCATATGAAATTCTTACGTAAAAATGACTGTATCATGCTCGCCTTCTCGCTCGTGGTGTTTGCCGTGCTGCAGTTCCTGATTTCGGAACGCATTTTAAGTTCCTTCTGGCAACTCAATCTGATGATTGTCGGCATCAACATCATCCTGGCGGCAAGCCTCAACCTCATCAATGGCTATACGGGTCAGTTTTCCCTTGGTCATGCTGGCTTTATGGCCGTCGGCGCCTATGTCGGCGTCGTGCTGACGGCAAATTTCCATATGCCGTTCATCGTGGCCTTGATTGCGGGCGGCATTGCCGCTGGCTTCCTAGGCTTCCTCGTCGGCATCCCGACGCTGCGCCTGCGCGGTGACTATCTCGCCATCGCGACGTTGGGCCTTGGCGAAATCATCCGCATCGTCATCATGAATATTCAGTATGTGGGCGGTGCTGCCGGCTTCAAGGGCATTCCGCATCACACGAACTTTGCCTGGGTTTTCTTCATCATGCTGTTCACGCTGTTCTTCATCAAGAACTTTGTCAACTCAAATCATGGCCGTGCCTGCCTCGCCATCCGCGAGAATGAAATTGCAGCCGAATCGATGGGCGTCAACACGACGAAGTACAAGGTCATGGCCTTCACGTTCGGCGCTGCCTTTGCCGGTGTCGCTGGCGGACTTTTTGCTCACTGCTTCTACCTCATCAGTCCGGCATCGTTCACGTTCATGCAGACATTCAATTACCTCATCATGGTCGTTATGGGCGGCCTTGGCTCCATCACGGGCTCGATTGCCGGTGCCTTTGTTGTCACGTTCATTTCGGCTGCTCTGGCCAGCTGGCCGGAATTCCGCATGATCATTTATGCCATCTCGCTGATTCTCATGATGTTCTATCGTCCGCAGGGCCTGTTCGGCTATATGGAAATCACGAATATGGGTATTTTCCGCCGCATTTTCAAGAAAGGAGAGACGTCTCATGAGTGAACTTTTACGCACCGAGAATGTCTCGGAGGTGTTCGGCGGCCTCAAGGCTGTCACGGACTTCAATATTCATCTTGACCGCGGCGAACTCGTCGGCCTCATCGGTCCGAACGGCGCCGGCAAGACGACGGCTTTCAATATGCTGACGGGCGTTTATCAGCCGACGACGGGCACGATTACCTTTGAGGGCAAGAGCATCGTCGGACTCAAGCCGTATCAGGTCACGCAGCGCGGCATCGCGCGTACGTTCCAGAACATCCGCCTGTTCTCAGAGCTGACCGTCCTGGAGAACGTCAAGATTGCCTTCCATTATCACGTCAAATACAGCGTACTCGAAGCTGTCTTCCGCGTGGGCCGCTATTTCAAGGAAGAAGAGGAGATTGCTAAAGAAGCGCATCAGCTCCTCAAGATTTTCCACCTCGATGACAAGGCCAATGAAGTCGCGAAGAACCTGCCGTACGGTGCCCAGCGCCGCCTCGAGATTGCGCGTGCCCTGGCGGCCAAGCCGAAGCTGCTGCTGCTCGACGAGCCGGCGGCCGGCATGAACCCGCAGGAAACGAAAGAGCTCATGGAGATGATCCGCTGGATTCGCCAGGAATTCGGCCTGACCATTCTGCTCATCGAACATGATATGAGTCTGGTTATGGGCATCTGTGAACGCATCTATGTTCTGGAATATGGCGAAATCATCGCCGAAGGCACACCGGCTGAAATCAAGGAAAATCCGGAGGTCATCAGGGCTTACCTCGGCAGCGAATAAACGTGCAGGACAGCAAAAATCAACGGGAAGTACGGAAAGCAGGTATGTATATGGCAGAACCTATGCTGAAAATCGATAATATTGACGTATATTACGGTGCAATCCATGCCCTCAAGGGCATCAGCCTCGAAGTCAATCAGGGCGAAATTGTCACGCTGATTGGTGCCAATGGCGCGGGCAAGTCGACGACGCTGCGCACGATTTCGGGTTTATTGAAGCCGAAGAACGGCAGCATTACCTTCATGGGACAGAATATCGCCGGTGTGCGCGCACATGAAATCGTCAAGAAGGGCATTTCGCAGGTCCCTGAGGGACGCCGTGTCTTTGCCGAAATGACCGTCATGGAGAATCTTGACCTCGGTGCCTTTGTGCGCAAGGATAAAGACGGCATCCAGCAGGACCTTAAAAAAGTTTTTGAACTGTTCCCGCGCCTTGAGGAACGAAAAAACCAGTCAGCCGGTACGCTTTCGGGCGGCGAGCAGCAGATGCTTGCGATGGGCCGCGCGCTCATGAGCCGGCCGAAGCTTCTGCTGCTCGATGAGCCGTCGATGGGTCTTGCACCGCTGCTCATTAAGGAAATCTTCAACATCATTGTCGACATCAACAAGAGCGGTACGACTGTCCTGCTTGTCGAGCAGAACGCCAATATGGCCCTTTCCATCGCCAACCGCGCGTATGTTCTCGAGACGGGCCGCATCACGCTGTCGGGCAGTGCGCAGGAACTCGCTGCCAGCGAGGACGTCCGCAAGGCATATCTTGGCGGCTGAGCCTTTTATCTCTGCCTGCGGGCAGGAACTTTGCTGTCCGCGGCGAATCCTTAGGTAATAGAAACTGCAGAGGGGGATTTTAGATGTTTGTAGCAAACCGCATGGCAAAAAATCCAGTGACAGTCTCGCCGAATACGCCGGTTGACGAAGCCGCTTCGGCTATGAAGAAAGGCCATTTCCGCCGTCTGCCGGTCGTTGAGGACGGCAGACTCGTCGGCTTTCTTTCTGATAAAGATATCATGCGCGTGGCACCGTCGCCGGCGACGACGCTTTCGCGCTACGAGGCTCGTTCGCTGCTGGCCAAACTCAAGATTGGCGACATCATGAATAAGGATGTTATTTCAGTCGGTGAGGATGCAACGATTGAAGAAGCAGCCCTCATCATGTACAACCATAAGATTGGTGGCCTGCCGGTCGTTTCGAGTGTCGGCGCTGTCGTCGGCGTCATCACGGAGACCGATATCTTCAAGACCTTCGTCGATGTCATGGGCCTGCAGGAAGGCAAGACGCGTCTGACGCTGCTCGTCGACAATAAAGTCGGCGTCGTCTACGATATTGCTGGCATTTTCACGGAATGCGGCCTTTCCATCGACAGCCTTGTGACCTGCCGCCAGCCGTATGGCAAATACGAGATTGTCGTACGCGGCGATATCCCGAATGTCGATGAGATTTCCGCCAAAATCAAGGCAAAGGGGTATGAAATCATTCATACGGCCCGCATCGGCTGAGCCTTGCCTTAAATCAGGGAAATAAAAAGCTTATAAAACAATATAAAATAAGCTCAACGATGAGCTCTTTTCTGTGCAGCTATAGCCTGCGACTGGAAAAGAGCTCTTTTTGTTTCTTGTATACACATATACATTACAAAATTACATAGAAATTTCATTTTCATACTTGTCAGTGTATATACAGTATGTTATAATTTTATACATAATATGATTTATAGATATAAATGTGGGAGGCGTTCAACATGAAGTTTCATTCCTTGACCAAAATGCTGACCGTGGGACTTATAGCGGTGATGACAGCAGTGCTCTTAGCCGGCTGCGGCAGTGAGAGCAGCCAGAAAAAATTCCTCAATATCGCCACGGGCGGTACGGCTGGTACGTATTATCCAATCGGCGGTGCAATGGCGGAAATCCTCAACAAGGAAATCCCGGGGATGAACGCCAGCGCGCAGTCGACGGGGGCGACGGTCGCCAATATCAACATGCTCAAGGATAACTCCGTTGACCTCGCCATCGTTCAGAACGATATCACGTATTACGCTGTCAACGGCACGGAGATGTTCAAGGACAAGAAAGTTGACAACATCCGCGGCATCGCTTCGCTTTATCCGGAGACGTGCCAGTTCGTCACGCTCGATAAGGCCGGCATCAAGAGCATCAAGGACCTCAAGGGCAAGCGCGTCGCCGTCGGTGCTGCAGGCTCGGGCGCTGAGGCCAATGCCCGCCAGATTCTCGAGGCTTATGGCATCACGTACGATGATATCGACGTCCAGTACCTCTCCTTTGCTGAAGGCGCCAGCGCCCTCAAGGACGGCAATGTCGATGCAGCGTTCCTGACGGCCGGCTATCCGACGTCCTCGGTACAGGATATCGCTTCGCAGAACAAGGTCCGCCTGCTGCCAATCGATGCGGATAAGGCCGATGCCCTGATTGCCAAATACCCGTTCTACACGAAGACGACGATTCCGGCTGGCACGTATGCTGGCTTTGACGAGGAAGTCCCGACGATTTCCGTCATGGCGATGCTCGTCGCTACGGACAAAGTCGACGACAAGATGGGCTATGACATTGCCAAGGCCATCTTCACGAACCTCGACCGTCTGCAGGCAGCACATTCTGTAGGCAAGCTCATCACGAAGGAAAGTGCCACGAAGGGCATGTCCCTGCCGATGAATGCCGGTGCTGAGAAATTCTTCAAAGAGTAAAAGTTCTGTTTCATAAGAATACGGCCTCTTTCGTCAGCTCATGCAAATTGTGCGATGTGCGATGGAGGAGGCCTTTTCTGTTTTCTGGTGGTGTCTATGCGTCGTTATCCCTTATGTGTCTGGCTGACCCTCATCGGTGTGCTGCTCGGCCTTTTGAATGTCTTCCTGACGCCCTGCCTTGTGGTGCGGGCGGCAGGGGAGCGGGTGGCCATCGTTGAGGCACGGCCGGAACTGCCATTTTCTATACATTTCATTCATTCCGTGCAGAAGACACCGGTCCTTGAAAATCTTGAGGTCAATGAAAGCCGTGATGGTTTTACGCTGCTTTCGACGAAATATCAGTCGTTTGGTGTGGGGCTGCCGTTCCTTGCAGAGGAAGGCGATTTCCGCGAAGAGGGCGATTATTATGTGTTTGACCATATGGACCGCCATTTCAGGGAACTCTCGCTGCGTACCGGCGTAGGCACGCAGCTCACCTTGACCGTAGGGAGTCATGAGTACCGTCTTTTTGAACGCTATGCGCCCGGCACGCGCATCGACCTTGCAATCATGCCATTTTACCGGGGAATCCTCGGCTTATGATACTTTTACTTCCCATCCGCGAATCCGGATGAGGAGCAGAGAGGATGTTTTTTATGACTGAGAAGCTGGATAAAAAATCCGCAGATGATATCCTGAAAAAATACGATAAAGAATCCGACACGATGATGTACAAGGGCATCATGGCCAAGATTGTCTCGGCCATTGCCATCACGTTCTCCATTTTCCAGCTCTACACGGCGACGTTCGGCGTGCTCGATGCCCAGCTGCAGCGAGCCGTGCACTTGGGCTTTGGCCTTGCGCTCGTGTATCTCCTGTACCCGACGCGCAAGTCGTGGTCGCGTTATAAGGTGCATCCCTTTGATGTGCTGCTCGCCATCCTCGGCGCGGCGACGCCGGCGTACATTGTCATCGAATACCAGCATCTTGTGCTGCGTTCGGGTACGGTGTCGGGCGTTGACCTTGCTGTGGGCCTCGTCGGCATCCTGCTCGTCATTGAGGCGACGCGCCGCATCGTCGGACTGCCGATGGTCTGCGTCGTGCTGGCGTTTCTCGCTTATGCCTTCGCCGGTCCTTACATGCCGGGCGTGCTTGCCCACCGCGGGCTGACCATTGAGCAGCTCGTCGGCCATCTGTACTTCACGACAGAAGGTATCTTCGGCATCCCCTTGGGCGTTTCTTCGACGTTCATCTTCCTCTTTATCCTGTTCGGTGCTTATCTCGAGTCCACGGGACTGGGCAAATTCTTCATCGATCTCGCCAACGCCATTGCCGGCTGGGCCAGCGGCGGTCCGGCAAAAGTTGCCGTCCTGTCCTCGGGCCTCATGGGTACGGTCTCGGGCAGCTCGGTTGCCAACGTCGTCGGCACGGGCTCGCTGACCATCCCGATGATGAAGAAACTCGGTTATCATAAAGATTTCGCCGGTGCCGTTGAGGCTGCAGCTTCGACGGGTGGCCAGCTCATGCCGCCGGTCATGGGCGCTGCGGCATTCCTCATGGCTGAATTCGTCGGCGTGCCGTACATCGATATCGTCAAGGCGGCCATCGTGCCGGCATTCCTCTATTTCGCGGGCATCTGGCTTGGCGTCCATTTTGAGGCCAAGCGCGGCAATCTCAAGGGCATCCCGAGAAGCCAGCTGCCGAAAATCGGCAATATCCTGCGTGAGCGCGGACATCTTGCCCTGCCGCTCATCGTCATTGTCTATCTGCTCGTCGCTGGCTACACGCCGATGCGTGCGGCTCTTGTTGCTATCGTCCTTTCCATTCTCTGCTCCGCCCTGCGCAAATCGACGCGCATGAAGCCGATTGAGATTGTCCGCGGTCTTGACCGCGGCGCACGCAACGTGCTGTCTGTGCTCGTAGCCTGCGCTTCGGCCGGTATCATCATTGGCGTCGTCACGAAGACGGGCGTCGGCCTCAAGCTCGCTTCGGGCCTGCTGGACCTTTCGGGCGGCCTGCTGCTGCCGACGATGTTCTTCACGATGATTACAGCGATTGTCCTCGGCATGGGTGTGCCGACGACGGCCAACTACGTCATCACGTCGACGATTGCGGCACCGGCCCTCGTGCAGATGGGCGTCCCGGTTCTCTGTGCACATATGTTCGTCTTCTACTTCGGCATCATCGCCGATGTCACGCCGCCGGTTGCGCTCGCGGCCTTTGCGGGGTCCGGCATCGCTGGGGGCAATCCTTTGCGGACCGGAATAAACGCCTCGAAGCTCGCTATTGCGGCTTTCATTATTCCGTATATGTTCGTGCTGTCGCCAGTTCTCTTGATGCTTGAGGGCACAGCCTTCGACTTGTTCCTGACGACCCTCACAGCCCTTATCGGCATGGTCGCCCTTTCGTCGGCCCTCATCGGCTATCTTGTGGATGACTGCAATGCCTTTGAGCGCCTCGTGCTCATCGCCGGCGGCCTCATGATGATTAAACCAGGCTTCCTGACGGATATTGCAGGCTTTGTCCTGTTCGTCGTCATCCTGCTTCTGCAGCTCAGACGCCGCAAGAAAGCAGCGCTTGCTTAAACTGTCTCTCCTCTAAACAATTCTATAAACAAAAAATGCTGACACAGTGTGTCAGCATTTTTTGTACTGCAGATAAAGTTTTTGTATTTTCTTAGTGCATGGCTTTTTTCTTCTTGGCCTGGCATTCGGGGCAGACGCCGAAGAAATAAAGCTGATGGTCGGAGAGCTCATAGCCCGTTTCGTCCTTGACCTGTTCGTAGACGCCGTCGGTATTGAGTACAGGCACGTCATCGACGCGGCCGCAGCAAGTGCAGCGGATGTGCGGATGATGGCTCGTATCGGCATCGTAGCGGAAGGCCTCTTCGCCGACATTGAGTTCCTGAGCAAGGCCGAGGTCACAGAGAATGGCCAGGGCCTTGTAGACCGTTGCCAGGCTCATCGTCGGGTAGAGCGGCTGCAGTTCCTTGTAAATCGTATCTGCGTTTGGATGTGCCTTTGTGTGGGAAAGCATGTTGTAGACAGCCAGACGCTGCGGCGTCACCTTAAATCCGGCCTCGCGCAGCCGGCTCGTCAGTTCCGAAGAAGTCAGCATGATATCACCTCATATTTTTCCTTTTGTTTCTCGTAGGCATTCTCTCTATCTTTAGGATACACTAATGGAGAATAAATATTTTATAAGGTTATTCTACGTGTTATTTCGCGGATTGTCAACTAGTAACAGTTATTTTTTATTGCTGAAGCACAAAAAAGCAGGTGAGAAGGCTGCTGAAAAAATAGCTTTACATTTATGCAAAGGTATGCTAATATATTATATGTTCTTCAACGAACACGGAGAGGTGTCCGAGTGGTCGAAGGTGCTTGACTCGAAATCAAGTGTGGTTAATAGCCACCGTGGGTTCGAATCCCACCCTCTCTGCCATTTGCAAATCAGTCCCTGCAGTGCGCAGGGACTTTTTTAGTGCCTATATTATATAGGAAGGAAAGTGCAAAAGAAAAAGCCAGGCTGCCTTGCGGGCGGGCCTGACTTTTCCTGAGCATTATTCTGCTGCTTTGACGACTTCCTTGCCGTCGTAGTAACCGCATTCCGGGCAAACGTGATGCGGCATCTTCGGTTCGTGGCACTGCGGGCAGGCAACGAATCCCGGAGCTTCGAGCTTCCAGTTGGCACGGCGCTGATCGCGGCGGGCCTTGGACGTTTTACGTTTTGGTACTGCCATTTGATTTTCACCTCCGAGGCATATGTTCCTTCAGTGAAATCCATGCAATGGGTTGATGCTGGATGGATGTATTTCACGTGAATATGTGATTTGACACATATATCTATGATAGCCGTTTTTGCCTCTGGTTGCAAGGAAAATTTTCATTTTTGCCGATTTTTTCAGGACAGAGCTAAGAACTGCCTATGTTTCTTGAAATATCTTGAAATATTTTAGAGAATTTTTGAGAAATAGAGGTGTTTTCTGTTCTGTCACGAATTATAATAGAAGTAGCATTCCTGTTTTGAGAAAATCTCAGGGCAGCAAAAAGAAACGGGTGTGATGGAATTATGACAGGAAATAGAGAAGTAATTACAGGCAGTGATTTCAAGCGCATGGTATCGGGTGCTTATAGTGAATTCCTGCTCGAATATGAACAGATTAATGAGCTCAAGGGTGCGGGCCATATGCCGGGCACGCATATCCTGCGCACGATGGGTGCCGCGGTCATGCCGCTTTCGGAGACGAAGGATGACAGCATTGGCGGGCTTGCGCGCCGCGTGGCGACAGCTGCGGTCTTCGGGGCGCGCGGCAGCGCTGGTATCGTGCTCGCGCAGATGTTCCGCGGCCTCGGCAAGGGACTGTCGGGCAAGTACAATGCGACGTCGTCGGAGTTCGGCAAGGCCTTCCAGTACGGCATCCTCTACGCGCAGCGCGCCGTGCCGGAAGAGCCGGAACAGCCAATCATCATGGTCGCCAAGGCCGTGGCGAAGGGCGCTTATCATGCCGTGCGCGCCAATCTGCCAATCTCGGAAATCCTGCAGGCGGCGATTGAAGCCGGCAAGCAGGCTCTGGCAAAGATGGACCATGAGGATGCCGGTGCGCGCATCATGTTCACGTTTCTCACGGGTTGCCTCAAGGGATTGGACGGCAACTTCGTCTCGCCGACCATCAGTCTGTCCCTGGGCCTTGAAGCCGGCCAGCCGGGCATGCCGGACCCGCGTCAGGACCTCGTACGTCCATACTGCGTGCGTTTCACGGTGTTCAACACGCGTGTCGACGTGCCGGAATTTGAACGCCATCTGCGTGAATACTCGAGCTTTGCCCTCGTTGAGCGCCATGAGAAGGGCATCGAGGTTCATCTGCATACGGACCATGTCGGCAAGGTCATCGAGCAGGCCATCGGCTGGGGCCCCATCAAGAATCTGCATATCACGAATATGAGTGAGAGCCATGTCCTGAGTGCCCATGGCGCTCTGATGCGTGTGGCGCTGCTGGCCGTGGCCGAAAACAAGGTACAGGCCCGCGAGCTGCAGGATGCCGGCGTGCATATCATCGTCAATGGCGGCGAGGGCAGCTGCCCGTCCGTCGGCGAGCTCGTCAATGCAGCCCACAGCGACCTCGCGTCGTCTTACGTCATGCTGTCGTGGAGCCCGGATTTCCGTCTGGCCTTTCGTCAGGCAAAACGCCTGCTCGGCAGCCGCGTCGAGCTCGTGCTCTGCCAGGACAAGATGCAGCAGGCCAAAGCCATCAAGGCTTTTGATACGGAGAAAGACGCTGTTGAGAACAGCGAGGCCATGATGAAAGCCGCAGGTTTGCTTGAAGATTAAATCTCTTGCATTGCCAATAAAGAAATCCGCAGCAGGAATAGCCTGCTGCGGATTTTTGTTTTCAATGTGTTTTAGATATGTTCTGGAAGAAAACGCTCGAAGTCTTCTTCCTTCATGGGTTTGCCGTAGAGATAGCCCTATCTCTGGTTACAGCCGTAGCGGCGCAGCAGATCTTCCTGCTCGTGCGTTTCGATGCCTTCACAGATGACGGTCATGCTCAGGGCATGGCCGAGATTGATGATGTGCATGAGAACAGACTGCATGCGTGCGGTTCTCTCGGAAGCCAGCAGCAGGGAGCGGTCAATCTTCATGGTGGCAAATGGCATTGCGTTGTGAGATTCATGTCGTGTGCGGCTGCCCAGCCGACGTCGCCGGCGGAATTGAGCAGGATTTGGGCAGAGCCGTCTGCCAGAGCCGCATCGACATCATCGCGGGTCTGGACTGTGATGATATGGAGCTTGATGCCAAGGTCTTGTTCGATGCGGTCGGCCAGCTTGCGTATGACGCCCTGCAGCTGCCCATTTTCATCCGTATAGGCAAATGGTTTTTCGCGGGCGATGGCAACGGCAGAAATGATAGGATGTGCCTTCAGGTAGTCAGGATGCCGACGCGCAGGGAAGGTCTTGCCTCAGCGTTGCTGCTTGACAAGGTCATGATGAAATTGACGAGTAAGCAAAGAAGAAGAACAAGACGCGCGTACGATTTTTCCAAGATGTTCCCTCTCTTAATATAGATGCAATTGGCAGTCTTCTGACGAAGCAAACGTATAAGTTAAAACATATGGCTATTATAACATAGCCATCTTATAGGAAACAATGAGAGAATTCCTATCATCTATAGCGGATAGGAGGGTGCCATTTCTTTTTTGTGTTTATCTTTTCTCTGCAGACGTCGGCGGTAGCATGTTTGCGGCAGCTCGTGATATAATGAAGCCAAAATTGTAGAGAGTGTTTCTACATTAAAGAAAAATCATTACTAAAACTAATCTTATGATATGAAGGAAAATAGAAAATATAGGAGGATTTATGAGTCATGTACTGCGGCCGCGCGATGTGAGCGGCATCAAGGAAAAACGCGACCCTGTCTATCAGATTTCAACGCTTCAGTCGCTGATCCTCGGCAATTATTATGGCAGTCTCTATATTGAGGACCTTTTGACGCACGGCGATACGGGCATTGGCACGTTCCATGCCGTAGCCGGCGAGCTCATCGTCATTGACGGGCACTGCTATCGTATCCTGGCAGACGGCTCGGTCATTGAGGCGCAGCCTCTCGATACGACGCCGTTTGCGAGTATCGCGTATCTTGAGGAAGGCCATACGATAAAATTTGGCGCGATGGCGGAGATTGCCGACCTGCGCGAAGCCCTTGATGACAGCATCGACCTTTTGGGACCGAACAGCATTTACGTCGTGCGCATTGACGGGCGTTTCAACCGCGTGGCTGCGCGCACGGAGCTTTATCAGCATGAGCCGTACAAGCCATTTGCCAAGGTGCTTGAGACGGATGAACGCCGCTTCGCCTTTGAGAATGTCGATGGCTCGCTCGTCTGTTTTTATTTTCCGAAGTTCATGGACGGTGTCAACACGCCGGGCTGGCATTTCCATTTCATCAATGACGCGCGCACGTTTGGCGGTCATGTCTTTGATGTCGACATGGTGCATGGCACGGCGACGCTCAACAAGACCGACCGCTTCATTCTCGACCTGCCGACGAATCGCGCGTTCCAGCATGCAGCCCTTGAGAATGCTTCGAAAGAGGAAATCCGTCAGGTCGAGCAGGGTGGCATAAAATAAAACATTTTGTCATATTTATAGGGGATTAGGGCAGGAAATGTGTTAGAATAGATATATCATACGGATATTTTTTTACGTAAGACCGTAGACACATGGAAAACGAAGAACCATCAATGAAATGCGAGTACCGGCCAGTCAGTCTGCCCAATGAATTTCCCGGGGGCTTTTTTGTCTGCTCCCTGAAGGAGCCGCGCAAAAATCTTATTTGCCAATGCAGAGGTTTTGCGCCTTTTTGACTGCCGTGATTTCGGGGAACTCTCTATTCATCTGCAGGATAATGTAGAGAATATGCTGGCTGTGGAAGATGTCCGTCGCGTGCACAGCCAGATGGAGCACCAGCTGGCCGAGAAGGGAGGCGTAGAGACCGAGGAACAGGCGGAATTCCTCGCTTCGATTGGCTGCGGACGGCTGCAGGGCTTCTTCTTTGGCAAGCCGCAGCCTCTCGCGGGGGCGTTTGCCCATATCAAAGCGAAGCAGATTGGCATTGAGACGCGCCGCTGGCATCCATACTACGACAAGGCAGACTCGCTTATCTATGCGACGGATGAGCCGCTGGCCGTCATGGATTTTACGGAAGATGTCTTCCATTACGGTAGAGCTGCTGTTTGAGAGTTCTTCTTCGGCGAAGTACAATCATCAGGGACTGCTTCATGGAACCCGCAAAATGCTGGCAGAGTATGAGCAGAATATTGTCTATCCGAAAGACCGCGAGCAGTATCATAAATATGCTGACCCCGATACCATCCTGCAGCGCCTCGCGGCGTGCCCTGACGGCCTCTTGAGCTGCTGTGTCCGCCTAAAGGATGCGAAGGGAATTACAACTGGGCCATCTGTTCGGCCCTGCTGATTCCTGAGGGTGGCGGCCAGCGCATGATTACCATCTGCCAGCTGCTCGATAAAGATACAGGTAATCTGCCGGCCCTGATGCGTGCGATTTCCAACAGCGAAGAGGTTAAAAATGCCCCAAAATCCACGATACCGGTGCGCCTGACGTCAAATTACCAGTCGATGCTCTGGGAAAATCAGATGCGGCATCCGGAGTTTTGCTATTTTTGGAAGGATAGGGAGCGTCGTTTCCTCGGTGCGTCCAAGTCATTCTTCCGCTATTACGGCTTTAGCTCACTGCAGGACATCCTTGGCAAGACGGATGAGGATATGGGCTGGCACGTCGAGGATGGTCCTTACCGTGATGCCGAGCTTGAGGTTCTGGCAAAGGGCATTACCGTGCGGAATCAGCCGGGTCAATGCATCCTTCGCGGCGTGCTGCATCATATCACCTGCTACAAATGGCCGCTCTATGACCGTGGACAGATTGTCGGACTCATGGGCGTATTCTTTGATGCGGACAAGATGAAAAAACGCGTACAGGAGATTACGGATACGTCTTATGTCGATCCTGTGACGGGACTCATGAATATGCGCGGCTGGTTTGATGCACTCTTTACCTATGATGAGCAGAAAACCCTGCAGAAGCGCCGCTACAGCGTTCTGCTGCTTGATAATTCTACCTACCGGTCTGTTATAGCATCTTATGGTCCGAAATTCGCGCAGCAGCTGCTGCGTGAGGCGGCAGATACTCTCCGGAAGACCGTGGGGCGTGATTCGACGATTGCCCGCCTTCGCGAATCGACATTTGCCGTGCTGTCCTACGAAAAGACAGAGGCTGAGGCCGAAGAGCGGGCGCAGGTCATCCTGCGCAGCCTGCAGACCATCCATAAAGTCGGCGGCAGTCCTGTCACGCTGGCTTATCATTATGCCATTGCCCATTCGACCGAGCAGGGTGTCTCGGCAAAAAATATCTACCACGTGGCCCAGACACGTCTGCAGGATGCTCCGGAGAAGACGGGGACGAAGCGGCGCTAACTTGCAACTTTCTGGCAGGTCTGGTAAAATAAAGATACTGTGCGGTTGTAGCTCAGTTGGATAGAGCGTCCGCCTCCTAAGCGGCAGGTCGTGAGTTCGACTCTCACCAATCGCACCATATTGAAAATACCGAAGCCCTGCAAGGAGATTTGCGGGGCTTCTTTTTACCACTTTTGGTTCTTGTAACAATCGTTACAGAAAGAAAAGCGCCGGCCTGTTATGATATAGACACTGAATCAAGAAAACCTTATGTGTTCTATGTTATATAAAGGAGAGTTCACGATGGAAAATAAGATGTTTTGCTTCCAGTGTCAGGAAACTGCAGGCTGCAAAGGCTGCACGCAGGTCGGTGTCTGCGGCAAGAAGCCGGAAGTTGCTGCTATGCAGGACCTGCTCGTCTATGTGACGAAAGGCCTCGCTGCTGTCACGACACGTCTGCGCGCGGAAGGCAAGAAGGTTGCTCTTGATGTCAATCATCTCGTAACGGAGAACCTCTTCATCACGATTACGAACGCCAACTTTGACCGTGAAGCTATCATCAAGGCCATTGAGAAGACGCTCGCAGTCAAATCGGAACTGCTCGCAGCCCTCTCGAGCCGCGATAATCTGCCGGAAGCTGCCCTCTACAACGACGGCCGCGACAGCTTTGACGAGAAAGCCAAGAAAGTCGGCGTTCTTGCCACGGAGAACGAAGACATCCGCAGCCTGCGCGAGCTCATCACGTACGGCCTCAAAGGCCTCGCTGCCTACGTCAAGCATGCCAACGCTCTGAACCAGGAAAATGAGGTTGTCGATGCTTTCCTGCAGTCGGCTCTTGCACGCCTGCTCGATGACAGCCAGACGGGCGACCAGCTCACGGCTCTCGCTCTCGAGACGGGCAAATACGGCGTTGACGGCATGGCCCTGCTCGACAAGGCCAACACGACGGCTTACGGCAATCCGGAAGTCACGACGGTTGACCTCGGTGTCCGCAAGAACCCGGGCATCCTGATTTCCGGCCATGACCTCCGCGACCTCGAGATGCTCCTCGAGCAGACGGAAGGCACGGGCGTCGATGTTTACACGCACGGCGAGATGCTGCCGGCTCATTACTATCCGAAGTTCAAGCAGTACAAGAACTTCGCCGGCAACTACGGCAACGCCTGGTGGAAGCAGAAGGAAGAATTCGAGGCCTTCCATGGTCCGGTTCTTCTGACGACGAACTGCCTCGTCCCGCCGAAAGATTCCTATAAAGACCGCGTCTTCACGACGGGCGCTGTCGGCTTCCCAGGCTGCCAGCATATCGAAGCTAAGGCAGACGGCACGAAGGACTTCAGCGCCATCATCGAGATGGCTAAGAAGTGCGCTGCTCCGACGGAACTCGAGCAGGGTCAGATTGTCGGCGGCTTTGCCCATGCACAGGTCATGGCTGTTGCTGATAAGGTCATCGAGGCTGTCAAAGCCGGCGCTATCAAGAAGTTTGTCGTCATGGCAGGCTGCGATGGCCGCATGAAGAGCCGCGAATACTACACGGAATTTGCCAAGGCTCTGCCGAAGGACACGATTATCCTGACGGCTGGCTGTGCAAAATACAAGTACATCAAACTCCAGAAAGAGCTCGGCGATATCGGCGGTATTCCGCGCGTCCTCGATGCCGGTCAGTGCAATGACTCCTACAGCCTTGCCCTGATTGCCCTTGCCCTCAAGGATGCCTTCGGCCTCGACGATGTCAACAAGCTGCCGATTGTCTACAACATCGCTTGGTACGAGCAGAAGGCTGTCATCGTCCTTCTCGCTCTGCTGCACCTCGGCGTTAAGAACATTCACCTTGGCCCGACGCTCCCGGCTTTCCTTTCCCCGAACGTTGCCAAAGTTCTCGTTGAGAACTTCGGTATCGGCGGTATCTCGACGGTCGAGAACGACATCAAGACGATGATTGGCTGATTGCCGCACGTCGCTCTCCCAAACATACATCTCAAAATCTCTCAAACTTCAACTTCTCAAATTCATTGATACCATCTCAAAAGCTGCCGCATGATGCGGCGGCTTTTTTTATTGGCGGAAAGCTCTTCTTTTCTAAGTACACCATCATAAGCATCTTATATAGGTATGTTAAAATACATTATATGGTTGCTGGAGCAACACCATCAGGCTTCTTTTATTGATATAATACAGACAAATGCAATGATTTCTAAAATTTGGAGGTAGATTATGGCTGTCTATGATCTGGATTTGCAGGAACTGCCACTGTTTGCAGGACTCAAGGCGGCAGAGGTCGATCAGTTTATCCAGGCCACGGGGGCAAAGGTAAAGCGCTACGGCAAAGATACGCGTATTCTTAAGACGTATGAGCATAATGATAAGATTGGCATCATTGCGGAAGGCGAGGCTCTCGTCATTGCGGAAGACCGCTTTGGCAATGAAAGTGTCGGGCACCGGCTCGGCCGCGGGGCCCTGTTCGGCTCCACGACAGCCATCTTGCCGAGCTACGTCAATCCGACGGCCATCGACGCGGTCACGGATGTCCTCGTGCTCTGGGTCCCCTATATGGCATTGATTGTTGCTGGACCGAAACTCGGCCGCATCCATGGCATCGTCATGCGCAATCTGCTCGTAGCTTTCTGCCGCAAGAACGTCATGATGGTCCAGAAACTCGAGCTCTTGTCTCAGAAAACGCTGCGTGAACGGCTCATCCTTTATCTGCTGCAGAAAAGTGCCGGCCGCGAGGACAAGCGCGTCAAGGTGCCGGGCCGCGTGCAGCTCGCTAAGGAGCTGGAATACAACCGCAGTGCTCTGACGAGGGAAATCGGCCTGATGAAAGAGAAGGGCCTTTTGACCTGCGGAGGGGACTGGATGGAGCTTGACGAGGAAAAGCTCAAAGAGGAGAGGTGAGGCGATGATGCGTCTGATATTTTCCGATGTGACCAAGAGTTTTGCCGGACGGCGGGTCATTGACCGCGTCCGGGCCGAGGCACATAGCGGCAGTATCACTGCGGTGACCGGAGCTAACGGCAGCGGCAAGTCTACGCTGCTGCGGCTGGCGGCGAAGCTGCTGCTGCCCGATGAAGGCCGCGTCATCGTCAAAGACGGGGAGCAGGAGCTGCGCAGGGAAACCTACCGTCAGCGTCTGGCTCTCGTGACACCGGACTTTCACGTTTATCCAAAGCTCACGGCCCGCGAGAATCTCGACTTTTTCTTAGGATTTCGCCGGCAGGTGCCGTTAAAGGAAGAAGAATACCTTAGTCTGCTGCAGCGGGTCGGACTTTCGGCAGAGGCTGTAAAGGGAAAATATGCGGGCCATTTCTCGACGGGCATGAAAAAACGCCTGCATATGGCCATTCTCTTAGGGGCGGGGGCTGACATCTGGCTGCTTGATGAGCCGGGCGCCAATCTCGATGCCGAGGGCAGGGCCATGGTGCGGCGCGAAATAAAGAAAGCAGCGGCGGCCGGCAGGCTCGTGCTCCTGGCCACGAATGACGCAGAAGAGGAGGCGCAGGCCGATGCATGCATCGCTTTATCGGGAAATTGAAACGGTATTCCGGAAAGAATCCCGCCTGTGCCTGCGTTCGAAATCCTCCTGGCTTGTTGTACTCATGTTTGCGCTGACGACGCTTTCGTGCGTCAGTCTGCTGCTGCAGGGGGACCGGCTGACGCCAAGGCTGCTCGCGGCCATGATCTGGGTCATCCTGTTCTTTTCGCTGATTGCCGGTGCCGGCCGCGGTTTTGCCGACGAAGAGCAGTCGGGCACGCTCATGGCTCTGCAGGTCTACGGCAGTTCGCAGGCTGTGCTCTTTGGCAAAGGACTTTTCATGGCGGTGCTGCTCTTTGTGCTGGGACTGCTGATTGTGCCGGTATATCTCATCCTCATGGATGGGGCTGTCTTCTCACCGGCCATTCTTGTCCTGACTTTGCTGGCCGGTACTTATGGCATGGCTATGGCTGGTACGCTGCTCTCGGCCCTGATGACTGGAGCGAAGGTACAGAACGGGCTTTTATCCATCCTGATGCTGCCTGTCATGCTGCCCATCCTGCTGCCGGCCATCGTGCTGACGGCCGGATGTTTTGGCGGCGCGCTGCCGGCTCTTTCGTATCTCGTCGGCATGCTGCTCTACGACGGCATCCTGACGATTGCGGCCTCGCTGCTGTTTGATTTTTTATGGTATGAAGATTGACTCTATTATATAGGAAGGGAGTTGAGAGGATGAAAGGACTTGAGAAGGGGCTGTGGCTGCTGATTCTCCTGCTGACTGCAGGTACGCTGTACGCCGTGTTTTTCCTCGTGCCGCCGGCTATGGGACTCGGGTATCTGGTACGCATCGCCTTTTTCCATATTCCGGTGGCCTGGATATCGGTGCTGGCTTTTCTCGTCAGTGCGATTTATGCCGTACGGTATCTGCGGCAGCCGAGCAGGCATCTCGATATTGTCGGTGCCGAGTCGGCCCGTCTAGGACTTATCTTTGTCCTGCTGGCCACGGCCAGCGGCGCCTTTTTTTCGAAGCTGACCTGGGGGGCCTACTGGAACTGGGACCCGCGGCAGACGACGATTTTCGTGCTGCTGCTCATCTACGCGGCCTACCTGACACTGCGGGCGGCTATTCCTGAGGAGAAGCGCCGGGCCCGCGTCGCGGCCATCTACGCCTTGTTCTCGTTTTTGACCGTGCCGTTTCTCGTCTTTATCATCCCGCGCTTTTATTTTTCCCTTCATCCGTCGCCGGTCATCAACGGCAGCGGCTCCATTGACATGGACCCCATCATGCTCAAGGTGCTGATGGCGTCGCTTCTCGATATGACACTCATCTATATCGCTGTGCTGCGTCAGCGCGTGAAAGTCAAAGAGGTGCATCATGAAACGTAAGATTTTGCTCATCGTGCTTCTGCTGGCCTTTGTCGGCTATGCCGGCTGGAGCTTTGCCGATTCGGTCACGCCGTATGTCGGCATCAAGGAAGCCAAAGCCGCGACTTCGTCGAATGTGCAGGTCAAGGGCCTGCTCGCAAAAGATGCACCTGCACCGCATATGGAAGGCGATGATTTTGTCTTCACGCTGCAGGATGAAGAGACGGGGGAGACGCTGCCTGTTCATTATCACGGCACGAAGCCGGACCAGTTTGACGAGGCGTATCACATCGTCGCCATCGGCAGGATGCAGGATGGTGTGTTTTCCTCGGATAAACTGCTCATCAAATGTCCGTCGAAATACGAACAGAAGAAATAATCGGCTGGGAGATATTTTATGAGGGTAGTATTATGATAGGAACAATTTCACTGGCAACATCGCTGTTTTTTTCACTGCTGGCCGTTCTGTCCTATGGCTATGCCATGAAGGATGAGACGGGCGCGCGTTATGGCCGCATCTGTTTTTCACTGTCTTTCTTTGCGGCCGCGGTCGCTTCACTTTATCTTTGGGTGCTGATTCTCGGCAATCACTTTGAGATTGCCTATGTCTCAAGCTATTCGTCTAAGGACCTGCCGCTGATGTATAAGATCTCAGCGTTCTGGGCAGGTCAGCAGGGCTCACTGCTCCTCTGGCTGCTCATCCATGCGGCCGCGTCCATCTGCCTTTGCTTCAGGCGCCGCATGGAGGACGCAGGGCTCATGGTCTATGCCATCTTGGAGTCGCTGCTCGTCATCCTCGTCCTGGCCAAGAGTCCGTTTGTCGCGGCTGCGACGGCGGCGCAGGATGGCATGGGGCTTAATCCGCTGCTGCAGGACCCGTGGATGGCCGTGCATCCGCCGATCATCTTCATCGGCTATGCACTTTTGGCTGTGCCGTTTGCCTACTGCATGGGCTCGCTTGTCAAAAAGCCCGCTTCTTTTGATTGGCTCGAGTCGGCGCGCCGCTGGGCGCTTCTGGCCTGGGGCTTCCTCGGGGGCGGCGTGTTTGTCGGCGGCTACTGGGCGTATAAAGTCCTTGGCTGGGGCGGCTACTGGGGCTGGGACCCTGTCGAGAATTCCTCGCTCGTACCTTGGCTGCTCGCCGGTGTCTTCGTCCATGTACTGCACGTCGCCAAACGCCGTCCGGCGGGGCTCTCCGTTCTTCATCTTTCGGTTATTTTTACGTTTTCGCTCGTCATTTACGGCACGTTCCTGACGCGCAGCGGCATCCTCGGGGACTTTTCCGTGCATTCGTTCAGCGGCACGAGCATCGGCATGACCTTGGCCATCGTCAATGCCATCGTGCTGATTGGCGGCCTGCTGCTGCTCGTCATGAAGGCCGGCAGTCTGCCGCAGGGGCAGCTCTATACGAGTTATAAGAGCCGCGAGTTCATGCTACTCTTAGGTGCGCTCATCCTCGTCTTCATTGCGGCGGTCATCTTCATCGGCATGTCGATGCCGCTTTTGACGCAGCTCATTGGCAAGCCTGCGGCTGTCGATACGAATTTCTATGTGCGCACGACCCTGCCGTTGGCCATCGTCATGTGCATCATCATGGGCGTGGCCGTTCTTTGGCGCTATGGACAACAGGAGACCTGCGCCAAATCCATACCGGCGCTCATCCTTGCCGTTCTCGGCGTGGCAGCCGCGTTCCTGACGGGGACGCGCGAAATCGGCCTGCTGCTATTGGCGGCTGCTGCGGCCTTCCTCGTCGGCGCGTCGTTTGCGGGCTGGCACCGTCATATGCTGCGCGGCGGCGCCCTCATCGCCCATGCCGGTGTCGGTCTCGCCCTCTTTGCCATGGTGCTTTCGGGCGGCGGCAGTCAGTCGCTGTCGCAGGAGCTCAAGCCGGGCGATACGGTGAATATCGCGAGGCATACCGTGCAGTATGAAGGCCAGTTCTTCACGGATGACGGCACGGCCAAGTACTACCGCTATCTTGTCGACGGCGATGAGGCACAGGCCATGACAAAGCTCCATAAGAACGGCGAAGATGCTGCGCGCGAGCCGGCCATTGCCCATACCATCACGGGCGATATCTACATCGCCCCGACGCCGCCGAAGGATACGGGACGCTTAGAGCTCATCCTCAAAAAAGGCCGCATGGAAATGGGCGATATCTTCGCCTACCGCTATGACGATGTCACGATGGAGCAGCAGCCGGATGGCAAACTCCTGGTGACGGCCACGATTGCCGTGACGGATGGCGAGAAGGTCGAGCACGCAAAGCCGACGATTCTTGCGACGCGCGATGGCGGCACGTCTGAGGCCATTCCTATCTTTGATGGTCAAAAACGCATCCGTCTGACGGGCATTTCGGGCAATGACTCGCAGGCCCGTCTGGAGATTCTGCCATCGGTTGAGGAAGAATCCCAGATTGCCGTGACGGCTGCCGTCAGCACGAAGCCGTTCATCTATCTGCTCTGGCTCGGTGCCATTGCCGCGGCCTTTGGCTGCTTTGCTGCAATCCCGTCGCGCGGTCATCAGAGTGAGTTATGAGACAATAAATAATATTTAAAAAGGCGTTGCTCCGGCAACGCCTTGCTTTTTTTTACAATGATATAATAATAGCAAATAAGGCGTAGTAAGAGAGAGGAGGGGAACCAGAGTGGAGTTCAAGGAACTATTTCAGAAACACACCTTGGCCTGCCTGGCCGGCGGTTTCGTCATCGGCGTCGCCGTCTGTGGCATAGGTTCGGCTGCCATGGCATTTTCGGGATCGCCCGCATTCTGCGGCTCCTGTCATGCAATGAAGAGTGAGCAGGCGACATTTGCGATGTCCTCGCATCGCTCGCTGGAATGCACGGACTGCCACCTGCCGCACGACAACGCCGTACATTACATGTTTGAGAAAGGCCGCACGGGCATGATTGATACGTATCATGAAGTGCTGCGCGACTATCCAGCCCATATCAAGATCTCAGCACAGGGAAGACGGACGGTCAATGACAACTGCCTGCGCTGCCATTCGACGACGATGGGTGAGGTTCATGCCGATGTCGGTGTAAATCTCGACACGGGCGGCGATTGCCTCAAATGCCACAGCAGTATCGCACATGGTTCAAATCATCTCGAAGGGGGGATAAAAGTTGAGTAAGCTACAGAAGATATTGACGGGAATCATAGCTGTCTGCGTTGTATTCTTTGGCTTTGTCGTCGTACGCATCGTTGCAGCGCCGAACGACAATAGCGTCAAGCTCGCCAAGATTCCCCAGGAAAAGCAGCTCGGCAAAGAAGCGTATAAGGATGCCTATCCGCTGGAGTACAATTCGTTCATGAAGAACAATGATACTTCGCCGTCGCCGACAGGATACGGCGGTGCACAGGAAGGCAATTCTCATCTGACCGAGCAGCCAGAGATGCTCGAGAACTTCAAGGGCTACAAATTTGCCCTGCAGTACGATGATGACCGCGGCCATACGTATGCCGGCGTGGACTTCAAGAACACGAAACGCCTGCCGGGCCAGAAGGGCAACTGCATCACCTGCAAAGGCTCGTACATGTATGATGTTTACTACAAACAGAGCGGCTGGGATTATGCTTCGAAACCGGTCGAAGAAGTCATGGCTCCGATTGAGGATGACCAGTGGTTCGGCTGCCCCACCTGCCATGACCCTGAGACCATGGAACTGCGCGTCTATCAGCAGGGCTTCATCGACTCGATGGCCCGCCGCGGCATTGATGTGAACAACGCTTCGCACAATGACAAGCGTGCTTATGTCTGCGCACAGTGCCACAATGAGTACTACTTCACGAAGGAAGACGGCCGCGTCAACCATCCGTTCGACAATGGCCTTGATGCCGAATCCGAGTATCAGTTCTATCAGTCCGGTCAGGCCGGCGGCTTCACGCAGGACTGGATTCATGCCGACTCCAAGGCGCCGATGCTCAAAGCGCAGCATCCGGACTTTGAGACCTGGGCAACGAGTGTCCATGCCGATGCCGGTGTCACCTGCGTCGACTGCCATATGCCGTACATGAGAGAGAACGGCCAGAAGTACACGTCGCACTGGATGACGAACCCGCTCAAGACTCCGGAAGAATCCTGCCTCAAATGCCACGATGAGAGTGCTGAGACGCTCAAAGCCCGCGTCCAGACGATTGGCGACAACACGTTCAAGCTCCAGCGCATTGCCGGACAGACCGTCGCCCAGGCCCATAAGACCATCAAGGCCGCTATGGATGCCGGCGCTACGGATGAACAGCTCACAGAATCCCGCCAGCTCGTCCGCGAAGCCCAGTGGTACTGGGATTGGGTCGCTGCCGAGAACAGCATGGGCTTCCATAACCCAGATAAGATCATGCGCACGCTCGGACTCTCGATTGACAAAGCACATCAGTGCATCGAGAAGACGAACGCCGTCATGAAAGGCAGTCTCTGATAGCTTTCCCAAAGTAAGTCAACCTATAGACATACATTTGCATAAGAAAAAGTCAGCTCCCCGAGGCTGACTTTTTCTTATGCTTTATTTTATTTTGTCACGTATTTGTCATTTGGCGGCAGCAAGGCGTTCGATGCGCCGCACGAGGTAATTGAGATTCTTCAGGGCCTCACTCATGCTGGGGGATGGTGCCCCTTCTTTGGGAAGATTGGCAGGCGCGGCGATGTTTTCTTCATCTGCAGGGCCGTTAATCTGCTGCTTGATGATTTCAAGGGAAGCCTGCTGCAGCTGCCGTGTCAGCTGGTCGGTTTGACTGGCTAAGCTCTGCTCCGCGGCAGAAGTGGTGATAGGAAGCTTTTCCTGCTGCAGTTCTCTTTGGTAAAAATGGGCCAATGCAGCTAAGAAACGGCTGGCGCTGGCGACTGAAGCCGTGCGCCTGCCCGGGATGACCTTGAGGTCGGGACGCAGATAGGAGCGGTAACGGTCGGAAAACAGGATTTCCTTGCCGACGAACGGGGAGACGCCAATCAGCCATTTTACCCTCGAGAGTTCCTGACAAACGGTTTCCTCAGGCATTTCCTCAAAAGCAAGCGGGCGGAAGTTGAGTCTGTCGATGCCGAGCTCCTGGCATTCCTGCATGAGGAGCTTGGCATAGGGCAGGAGGTTGTTGAAGATGTAGACGGTCTCTCCGGCAGGAATCTTGGCGATGTCGAGAAAAAACCGCGTTGTCGGCTGCAGTCTCAGGATAAAGAGCTGTTCTTGAGGCACGATGTTTTGGAGTCTGGTTCCCTGTGTATTGGCACAGACGTAGAATGTGTCTTTTGCTGGCTGGCAGATATCGCCAGTCGCTGCCGTATCTGTCTTTAGCTGAGGCAGAGGGGATAAGATGGGGGAAAGTATTGTGGCGATTTCGCGGGCGACGAGCGGACTGCTGCCGACGGCGATGATTTTGGGCTGTTTCATGGGTTTGGTTCTCCTTCCTGCATGACCTGCAGGAATGCTTCTGCTGCATGCGAGAGGTGATGATTCGTTTTCCAGACAAGCTGAGTTGCCAGTGTCATGGAGGGTTCAAGCGGGATGGTAGCCAGCGCATGCTGCTCTTCGACGAGGCTTTCCGGCAGGATGGAAATGCCGCAATTGGCAGCGACGAGGGCACAGATCGTAGAGACGCTCTGTGATTCAAAGACAATCTGCGGCAGGCTGCTGCATTCTTCAAATGCTTCTACCAGTCTTTGGCGGTAGAAACAGCTCGAAGGCATCAGGATGAGCTTTTCGCTGCTGAGGTCGGCAAGGGCGACGCTGTTGCGTCGGTGCAGGGCGTGATGGCGGCTGCAGCAGACGACGAGCTCTTCTTCATCGAGCATTTCGTAGGAAAGACTGTTGTTCTTCTGCCATGGGGCAAAGATAGCGAGGTCGAGTTTTTCTTCAATCAGGGCCTGCTGCAGATTCCCCGTCGTATCTTCGTGCAGAATCATCTGGATGTCGGGGTAGGCATGACGGTAGGCCTTGAGCAGGCTGATGATGGCGGATTGGCCGCCGAGTGCTGTCAGGCCGATGTCGAGCACGCCGCTCGTGAGATTGCGCAGTGAATGGATTTCCTCGACGGTCCGCGTGATGCCGTGCATGATTTTCTCGACATGGCCGGCAAAGATGCGGCCTTCGGCGGTCAGGGTCGCGAGCTTTTGACTGCGGTCAAAGAGCTGGATGCCGAGTTCTTCTTCGAGGCTGCGGATAGCGTTTGTGACAGCCGGCTGCGAGACATAGAGGCGTTCGGCCGCTCTCGTGAAACTGCCCGCTTCGCAGATGGTTAGGAAGTATTCGAGTTGTCGTATTTCCATAGTTTCCTCCTTTTCATTTTCTTATATGAAGAAAGTTCGCGGCAGAGACAGAGAACCCTGCTGTGAGCAGATAAGAAAATCGAATCAAAAGATAAGGTCATGTTATGTGCTTCAACTTTATTTATAGAATGAAGCTGTAAAAATAAACTGTGATTATAATTTTAGCAGATTTCTGCCGTTTCGGCTCATAAAAAAGCGCTGCGAAAGCTGTACCCTTATTTTTTGATAAGATGGCGGTATTTCACTTCACGCTGGCAGGCTGTTAAGATAAAGACAACAGGAAAACAACAACACCGCATGCAAGCGAAAGGGGTTTTATTTATGTCAGCAACGGTCATCGACAGCCAGATTCACGGGTTCCTCTTTGGTACGGAAGAGATGAACAGCGTTTTCTCCGAGAAGAATTGGGTACAGAAATGGCTCGATACGGAAGCAGCGCTTGCTCAGGCTCAGGGCGAGCTCGGCGTCATCCCGAAAGAAAAAGCCGATATCATCGTCAAGTACGCCAAAGCAGACCTCCTCGACATCCCGTCGATTGGCGAGGGCTATAAGAGCTCAATCACGATTGTGCCGCTCCTCAATGCCTTCAAGAAGGTACTGCCGGAGCATGCAGGTGAGTTCGTGCACTGGGGCGCGACGAGTCAGGATATCGTCGATACGGGCATGGTCCTTTTGGAGCGAGATGCCTATGACATCATCGTGCGCGATGTCAAGGCCTGCCTCACGGCTATTCTCAAGCTCGTCAAGAAATACCGCGATACGCCGGAAGCCGGCCGCACGCATGTCGTTCACGCCATCCCCATTACGTTCGGCTACAAGGCTGCGGTCTGGGCGGATGAACTCGGACGCCAGATTGAACGCCTCGAGGGCATGAAGAAACGCGTCTTTGTCGGCGAGATGGCCGGTGCTGTCGGCACGCTCGCTTCGCAGCCGGAAAAAGGCCTTGAGACGCAGCAGCGCATGTTTGAGATTCTCGGCCTTGAGGTACCGACGATTGCCTGGCACGTAGCCCGCGACAATCAGGCAGAGTTCACATCGGAACTCGCCCTGCTCGCCGGCACGCTCGGCCGCATCGCACATGAGATTTTCACGCTGCAGCGCACGGAAATCCTCGAGCTTGAAGAGCCGTTCTTCATGGGCAAGGTCGGTTCTTCGACGATGCCGCATAAACGCAATCCGGCCGTGCTTGAAAACGTCCTCGCCCTGCTGCGCAACGTCCGCGGCATTGCCCCGACGATTGTCGAGAGCATGGTTTCGGAAAATGAGCGCGACTGGGGCTGCTTCATCTCCGAGTGGGAAGCCATCCCACGTGCATGTGAACTCATGGGCACGGCTCTCCACAAGATGGAATACATCCTCGACAACCTCATCGTCTACGAGAAACATATGGAACGCAACCTCTTTGTCCAGAAAGGCCTCATGATGAGTGAGTGCGTCATGATGCATCTTGCACGCAAGCTCGGCCGCCTGACGTCGCATCACATTGTCTACAATGCCTGCATGGAAGCTTACGAGAAGGAAATTCCTTTGAAGGATGTCCTCATGAAGACGAAGGAAGTCGAAGATGCCTTTACCGAGGAAGAGATCGACTACATGCTCGACCCGCATAATTACCTCGGTCTTGCTCCGGTATTCTGCGACCGCGTGCTGCAGAAATACGCTGCTTACGCAAAATAAACGGAACATGTCCAAGAAGAACCGCCAAACTCCCCTCGGCGGTTCTTCCTTATAGGAAAAGTTTATTCCATATAATATAGAAGGGAATGAAAGAAATGGATGCAAGTCAAAAGAAAAAACTTGCCATCGTCATAGGCATTGGCGCTGTCCTTTGGTTCCTGCCGCATCCTGAGGCCATCACGCCAATTGCCTGGCATCTCTTTGCCGTTTTCGCCGCGACCATCGCCGGCTTTATCCTGCAGCCGATGCCCATCGGCGCCGTTGCCTTCATCGGTGTGACGGCCGGCGCCCTGCTCGGTGTCATCAGCGTCAAGACAGCGATTTCGGGCTATGGCAACAGCACAATCTGGCTCATTGTCTGTGCGTTCCTCTTGGCTCGTGCCTTCATTAAGAGCGGCCTCGGCAGCCGCATTGCCTATCTCATCATCAAGGCCATCGGCAAATCTTCGCTGACGCTTGGCTATGCCATCACGCTGTCGGACTTTGTCATTTCGCCGGCGACCCCATCGTCGACGGCACGTGCGGGCGGCATCATCTACCCGATTATCCGCAGTCTTTCGTCGGCGCTGCATTCGGAGCCGAACGACGGCACGGCCCGTAAATTCGGCGCCTACATCATGCAGATTGAATATCAGGCCAATGCCATCACCTGTGCGATGTTCATGACGGCCATGGCCGGCAACCCGATGTCCGTAGAACTCGCCGCGAAGACCATCGGCGTCGAGATTACCTGGAGTGAATGGGCTCTGGCCGCAGCTGTGCCGGGCCTCATCTCGCTGATCGTCATGCCGTATCTTCTCTATAAACTCTATCCGCCTGAAATCCATGAGATGCCGCATGCCAAGAAAATGGCAGTGGAGGCTCTCGAGAAGATGGGCCCGATGAGCTACATGGAAAAAGTTGTGCTTGTCGTCTTTGTCGGGGCCTTGGCCCTTTGGGCAACATCCTCGCTGACACATATGAACGCCACGGGCGTTGGCATGCTGGCCGTCACGGTTCTGCTCCTGACGAATGTCCTGACGTGGCAGGATGTCCTGCAGGAAAAAGGCGCCTGGAACACGATGTTTTGGATGGGCTCACTGATTGCCCTGGCGGGGGCGCTTTCAAGCTCGGGCTTCATCAAGGTCGTCGCCGGTATGGCCGGCAGTGCGATTGCCAGTGCCGGCCTGAGCTGGCTGACTGCCTTTATCCTGCTCGCCCTCATCTACGTTTACTCGCATTATGCATTTGCGAGTGTCTCGGCCCATATCGGTGCAATGTACGCGGCTTTCCTGGCCGTAGCCGTAGCTGTCGGCACGCCGCCGCTTCTGGCAGCCATCGCCTTTGCCTCGCTCTCAAATCTCATGATTCCGCTGACGCATTACGGCGGCGGTGCTGCGCCGATTCTTTACGGTGCCGGCTATGTGCCGCAGGGCAAATGGTGGCAGCTCGGTTTCATCATGGTCACGGTCTACATGATCATCTGGCTGGGTATCGGCTCGTTCTGGTGGCATGTCATCGGTCTTTGGTGAATGCAGTAATGACATAAATATACAAAACCCTCAACAGGAATTCGTTCCGTTGAGGGTTTTGTTTGCATATTTACATGCTGTTGCAGTGTATATATACTATGGCATTTTGCAGGAGTTTTTTCGTTATGATAGAATAAAGCCTATAAATAAAGTGATTTTGTGTATTTTTTAGAGATGAAGTGTATGGAAAAAGTCAAATTCATGGATATGCCAACGGAGGATGAGAGCAGGCTTTACCTGACAACCATCGGCGAGTCGGAAATGGAGGCCGGCCATGCCTATGGGCCCGGTGTGCGGTCGTATTACCTGTTGCATTACATCACGAAGGGAAGGGGCAGATTCCAGGTCAATGGCATGACGTATGAACTGCATGCAGGACAGGGGTTCCTGATTGCGCCGGACTATGAGACGACGTACTGCAGCGATGAGGAAGAACCGTGGAGCTACATCTGGGTCGGTGCGGCCGGTGAGGAAATGACGCATCTGCTTTATGAGCTCGGGCTGTCGCAGAAAAATCCAATTTTTTCCTGCAGCCATCCGGAACGCCTCGTGAACTGCGTGCATGACATGCTGCAGCACCGCCAGCAGACGCCGTCGGACCATTATTACCGCCTCAGCGCGCTTTACCGCTTTATTGCCATCCTCAGTGAGGAAGGGCAGGCCCATCAGCTGCCGGCAAGCGGCAATTCGTATGTCGTGCACGTCATGGAATACGTGCGCCATCATCTGCATGAGCATATCAATACGGCCGATATTGCCGCGACGATGAACCTCAACCGCAGCTATTTAAGCAGCCTGTTCCGTAGCAAGACGGGCATGACGCTGCAGAAGTATATCCAGACCTGCCGCATGACGCGGGCGCAGTACCTCATCGAGAGTACAAAGCTGTCGATTGCGAGCATCGCGGCCTCGTGCGGCTATGAAAAAAGTGATTCACTGAGCCGCATCTTCCGTCAGCAGTACGGCATGGGCCCTGCTGAGTACCGCAAAGCCTTCATCGAGAAGCAGCGCGAGAAGCGCCATGTTCAGGAAAGACCCGAAAATGGGTAAAAAAAAGAGCCTGCACATCGTATGCTGACTCGAATGAGGGAAAAATATAAGGGGAGATGGATGAGGGGGGAGCTGACGAATCAACTCAATCAATCCATCTGTCTTTTATCATATAGCGTTTCGAATGAAAGGGCAATCCAATCTTGTTGGAAGAAACACGCCATTTGTTGGGTTGTTCTTTTATTTTTTGTTTGTTTCTTCTGGGCGTATGTAGGTGCCGCTCTTGCCGCCGGTCTTTTTCTCGAGATGGATGTACTGGATTTCCATGCCCTTGTCGAGGGCCTTGCACATGTCGTAGATGGTCAGCAGGGCCACACTGACGGAATGAAGCGCTTCCATCTCGACGCCCGTCTGTCCCGTGACTTTGACCGTGGCTCTGGCTTCTACTGCGGATTCCTCGGGCAGCATCGTGAAGTTGACGCTGCATTTGGCAATCGGCAGCGGGTGGCAGAGCGGGATGACTGAGCTCGTACTCTTGGCAGCCATGATGCCGGCGATGCGCGCTGTGCCGAGTACATCGCCTTTCTTGGCCGTGCCCTGCTCAATGGCCTCATAGACGGCTTTATTGACATGGATGCGTCCCGAGGCAATGGCCGTGCGGCTCGTCTCCTGCTTGCCGCTGACATCGACCATGATGGCCTGTCCGCTTTGGTCAAAATGCGTGAGTCTGTTTTCATATGCCATAAAAGTGACCTTCTTTCTTATCTTACTAATCTTACTAAGTATCGTATCATTTCGTTTCTGAACATGAAAAAGTCAGGCCGTATGGCCTGACTTTTATTTTATCATAGTTTTGGGGGTAAAGCTGCGATAATCAGCACTTGATGCCCGAGCCTTTGCGGTCGTAGAAATACCACGTGATGACAATCGTGCTGACCATGAAGGCAATCAGGATGTAGAAGGCCATGTAGACGTTGCCGAAAGCGGCATAGGACCAGCCGAAGAGCTTCGGGATCAGGAAAGCGCCGTAAGCGGCAATCGCGGCCGTGAAGCCCGTGACGAGCGAAGATTTGCCGCCGTCTTTGAAAATGTACGGAATCATGCGGAATGAAGCGCCGTTGACAAAGCCCGTCGTCAGGAACAGCAGCAGGAACGAAGCGAAGAACATGACGAAATTGTGGGCCTGCAGGCCAAGCAGGCTGACGACAGCGGCTGCGACCATGATGAACAGGGAAATCAGCGTGACGCGCGAACCGCAGTTGATTTTATCGGCGAGCCAGCCGCCGACCGGACGGATGCCAGCACCGATGAACGGTCCGAGGAATGCGGCCATCGAGAACGAGACCTCAGGGAATTCTTTCGAGACGAGCAGACCGAGGGCTGCGGAGAAGCCGATGAACGAACCGAAGCCGCAGGTGTAAATCCAGCACATGAGCCACGTGTGCTTGTTGCCAAAAATCGAGAACATGGCTTTCGGATTCGGTTTCGGCATGGGCAGGTTGTCCATGAATTTCCAGATGAGCACAAGCGTCAGGGCCGTCGGGATAATCCAGAAGTAGCAGACGTTCTGGACGTAAAGGCCGTTGACGCCGGGGCCGAAGAGTCCGGAGAGATTCCAGCCGAGCAGCAGCGGAGCCGTGAGGTAGATGAGCGAAACACCGAGATTGCCGACGCCGGCGTTGATGCCGAGAGCCAGGCCTTTCTCGCGCATCGGGAAGAAGAAGCCGATGTTGGCCATCGAGGCAGAGAAGTTGGCACCGGCGATGCCGATGAACAAAACGAGGATGACAAACGTGTCATACGACGTCGTCGGGTCCTGCAGGGCACGGCCGAGGCCGAACAGCGGGAACAGCAGCAGGGCCGTCGTGATGAAGGCCGAGTTGCGGCCGCCAATCAGGCCAGGCAGATACGTGTAAAAAAGACGGCCCGTCGCACCGACGAGACCCGGCAGGGCTGCAAGCGTAAAGAGCTGGTCTGCCGTGAAGTTGAAGCCGACGGCGTTGAGCTTCGCGGCAATCGTGGCCCAAAGCGTCCAAACGACGAAGGAAAGGACCAGAGCCCACGTGGACGTGTAGAGATTTTCCTTTGCAATTTTCTTGCCGAACTTCTCCCAGAATTCTGTGTCCTCAGGCTGCCAGTTCGCAAGGATTTCTTTGCGCGTGGGGTTGGGCCCCAATTTCTTCATTACCGATGTTTCTGCCATGGATAACTCTCCTTTGCTATGGAATTCGAATAAGCAATAAAAAACGATAAGCTCTTTGTCACATTATAGAGTAGATATATCAAATAATCTGTAAAAAAAATCACGCTAAATGTAACAAATATCACGGCGCGCACAAAAAGTTTCACGTATCCTGAAGGGGAAAGATACATTTGTGACAGAAGTATACATAAGATGTATACTATGGTGTATAGAGAACTTTTGGTGTTATATCTGTGGGAAGGAAAAGGGGCCATCATCTAATGGAAGAAAGCAAGAAAAAGCAGCAGGAGCAGATGGAAGCGCTCGTGCGCCATTTTTACGAGATTCCGGGCAAAATCATCATGCTGCACGACGGGGAATATCTTTTTCATGAAGGGGACACGGCGCGCTATTTCTACATCGTGCGTTCGGGCCATATCTTCATTACGAAATACGCCATGTCCGGCCGGGTGCTCTCCCTGCGTCTGGCGTCGCGCGGCGGCATTATCGGGGAACTGCCGCTTTATGAGAAGAAGCCGGTGTACATCTTCAACGCCGTGGCACAGAGTGCGGCCGAGGTTTACGCCATTGAATTCCCCGTGCTGCAGAGCTATCTCGAGAAAAAGCCGTCGCTGGCCATCAATCTGCTGAAAATCATGGGGGCGCATATGCGCAAGCAGCATTCAAAATTCCGCGACCTGCTGCTCTATGGCAAGAAGGGCGCGCTTTATTCCACGATCATCCGCCTCGCGAACAGCTATGGCAAGGAAACCGATGGCGGCATCCTCATTTCCGTGCCGCTGACGAATCAGGAACTCGCGAACTACTCCGCAACGGCCCGCGAAAGCCTCAACCGCATGCTCAGCGAGCTCAGGAAGGCCGGCATCATCGAATACCGCGGCCATCTGATTTTCATCAAGGACATCGACTATCTCAAACAGGCCATCCAGTGTGAGAATTGTGGCTTGGAAATCTGCAATATCGAATGACAGAAGTGTAAGAGTCCGTTGAAATGAGACGCAGTATCTGCTGAGAATTGCCTCAGCAGATATTTTTTTCTTTAAAAACAGCATGCGGTGATGTTTGTCACATGAGTGAGAGATAAAATCGGATAGAATGATATGCAACAGGAGGGTGATGACGTGAGCAATATCTTTAAGAAATGGAAACATCTCATTCCGGTCGAGAAGTCGGCAACGGGGCATCAGCAGCTCTTTGAAGGCGGCCGCGAGTGGGAAAATACGTATCGTGACCGCTGGTCGTTCGATAAATGTGTGCATTCGACGCATGGTGTCAACTGCACGGGTTCGTGCTGCTGGAATATCTATGTCAAGAACGGCCTTGTCGCCTGGGAGAATCAGGAGCATAACTATCCTGAGACGAGCCCTGATATGCCGGACTTCGAGCCGCGCGGCTGCCCCCGCGGTTCGACGTTCTCTTGGTATCTCTACAGCCCGCACCGCGTGAAGTATCCGTATCTGCGCGGCGAGCTCGCTGCCCTTTGGCGCAAGGCCCGCAAAGAGCATAAGACGGCTCTCGAGGCCTGGCAGAGCATTGCCAATGACCCGGCGAAGACGAAGCAGTACAAGGAAGCCCGCGGCAAGGGCGGCTTCGTGCGCTCGAGCTGGGATGAGGTTTCGGAGCTCATCGCTTCGTCGCTTCTCCATACGGCGATGAAATACGGTCCGGACCGCAACTTTGCGTTTGCCGTCATTCCGGCCAAATCGATGCTGTCGTACGCTGCCGGCGCACGCTTTATGCAGCTCATGGGCGGCGCAGCCCTGTCGTTCTATGACTGGTATGCCGACCTGCCGCCGGCGAGCCCGCAGGTTTGGGGCGACCAGACGGACGTGCCGGAGTCGTCGGACTGGTTCAATTCCGGTTATATCATCACGTGGGGCTCGAACGTGCCGCTGACGCGTACGCCGGACGCCCACTTCCTCATTGAAGCACGCTATAAAGGCACGAAGGTCGTTTCGATTGCACCGGACTACGCAGAGTCGACGACCGTTGCCGATACGTGGATTTCGCTGAAGGTCGGCAGCGACGCTGCCTTTGCCATGGCTATGGGCCATGTCATCCTCAATGAGTATTATTGGGGCGAGCCGTCGGAGTTCTTCACGAATTATACACGCCATTACACGGATTTCCCGTTCCTCGTACGCCTCGACAAGCGTGAGGACGGCAGCTACGAGTCGGGACGCTTCCTCAACGGCAAGGATATGGGCCGCGAGGACAAACATGCCGAGTTCAAGCACTACGTCATTGATGAACTCACGGGCAAACTCGTTGTACCGAACGGCACAATGGGCGACCGCTGGGACAACCACAAAAAATGGAATCTGCGCGAAGAAGACCGCGATACGGGCGCGAAAATCGTACCGCAGCTCTCGGTCCTCGGCAAATTCGACGAAGTCGTAGAGATGGAATTCCCGTACTTCGGCAATGATCGCGAGAGCCGCGTCATCCGCCGCATGGTACCGGCGAAACGCATCAAGACGAAGGACGGCGATGTCCTCGTCACGACGGTCTACGACCTGACGCTGGCCAACTACGCCATCGACCGCGGCCTTGGCGGCGCGTGTGCTTCTTCCTATGAAGAGGATACGCCATACACGCCGAAATGGCAGGAAAAATACACGGGCGTGCCGGCTGAGACCTGCATCCATACGGCTCGTGAGTTTGCCGACAACGCCATCAAGACGAAGGGAAAGACGATGGTCATCATGGGCGGCGGCATCAACCACTGGTTCCATGCCGATATCGTTTACCGCACGATTCTCAACCTGCTGCTGTTCACGGGCTCTGAGGGCCGCAACGGCGGCGGCTGGGCGCATTACGTCGGTCAGGAAAAACTGCGTCCGGCAGAGGGCTGGGCCCGCGTCATGACGGCAACGGACTGGCAGGCTCCGCCGCGTCTGCAGAATTCGACTTCCTTCTATTATTTTGCGACAGACCAGTGGCGCAGCGACGAGATCGACATGCAGGACCTCGCTTCGCCCATGAAAAAACCGCGCTATCGCCATGCGGCTGACTATAACGTCATGGCTGCCCGCCTCG
>ERZ779888.260-NODE-260-length-67866-cov-5.280176_pt1 | contig 67866 bp, 76 predicted proteins | sample MGYA00511245_ERZ779888 | MGnify/ENA primary metagenome ERZ779888 (study PRJEB29588, sample SAMEA2155255) | human gut metagenome | biome: human gut; feature: human-associated habitat; material: faeces | place: Denmark | collected 2008/2010 ...
ACCGTTGCAAGCCATACTTATCAGGTCGAATTTTTCGTTAGCTTCTTCTATGGCACGTAATTCTTTGGCTGTAATTTCAGCATATGAGATTTGGTCGAGCTTATAGCCGGTGGAATTTGCAAAATCGGCAAGACATGCATATTTCCCTTTCACTCCCAGTATGTTTTGTACATTTTTGTCCTTGATGAGAATGACGGGCTCCTGCTTCCATTGCTCGTAATAGAAGAACCATCCAGTCAGAATTTGTTCGGGAGTAAAGTCTTTATAAGTTGGGCGACCATAGAGTTTGGTCGTAAATTCCTTGGCGAGTGTTTGCAGGGGACAGATACGGTTGTTGTAATATACGTAGAGTTGCCCAAACTTGCCGGCTGTTTTTTTAGGCAGAGTTGGAGGTACAGATGCTTCAAGTGCTGCGACACTGCCGATAAGCAACAGCAGGCAAGCCACCGTTCGTTTCAGACTCGGGTGGTGAAGCAGCTTGCGGAAGTAACTGTGTCTGTCGAAAAAGAATCCGATGAATGCCAGCAGCAGAGCAACATATCCGGTATAAGTGAGTGCAATGCCATAAGGGTCGCAAGTGACCGAAAAAGTGCTTCCTTGCTGGTCTGCATCGTATGCCGACTGATAGAAACGGTAGTGCCGGTAAGTATAGATGTGATTCATGGAAGCTTTTCCTGTCAGTGTCGTATCACCGTCGTGAATATTTAGTATACTGACGAAATCCATCGGAGCAAATGTCCCTTGATAATAGGCTAGTTCAAACTGTTTTAGTGATACGCCAAAAGGAAAGTCTGCTGTCTGTCCGTCGTTTGTGGTGAATGTTGTCACCGGATTGGCCCCTTGTCGCAGGTGGACGCTTCCCTGTATCCCCCAAAGATGTGTGGTCAGTGCTCCCGATAATATGAGAATGAATGCCAGATGTAGGGCACAAGTGGCTTTTCTTCTTTTGAGATGGCGCTTGCAGATGTAGGCAAGAGAGAGTATGGTTGCTGCTATCCAAAGCCCAATAAAAAAAAGCGAGCTGTAAATATAGGTCTCGGCAACTTTTATTCCGTACAGTTTTCCGGCAATTGTTGCGGCTGCCATAATAAGAATGAGAATTCCCCATAGGGAAAAGGTTATTTTCTTTAATGTATTTGTCATTCTGTATGCTGTTTTACGTGGCGTAAAGATGAAGGACTAAAGTAAACATTTACCACAGATTACACAATTTGTCAGATCATAAATTTGTTATCCTTTTTGGCTGTTGAGGACAGTTGAGACTGTATATTCCAGTGTAATCTGCAGTAAATGATAAATATTCGTACAGCCTTTCCAGATACGGTTATTTCCTTTGCTGGAAAAGCCGGACCATGTTTTTAGATGGAATCAATGAATTTCACGATGGCATCACGCTCTTCTTTCGAGAGATTACGGAATTTTTCTACAGTCATGCGGGCATCGCTCTTTTTATTTCCATGCCACATGATTGCTTCGATGACGTTTCGTGCACGGTTGTCGTGCAGGCGGTCGGCAGTAGAAGAGCCTGTACACATCTGATGCAGTCCGCGTCCCCAAAGAGGAGTAGTACGGCACCATCCGGTACGGATATCGTTTTCCATGTGAAGTTTATGCTGTACCAGGTCAGAATAAGGCCAGATTGTCTGGTTCGGATACCGGGGAAGACGGTTGTCTCCCTTGGCAAAAAATCCGTTCGGGTCGTAAAAAGTATCATCTCCCGTTTTCCATGACGGACGATGACAATATGCACATCCTATCTGTGTGAAGAGTTCTTTTCCCTTTCTGACATCAGCATCGTCGATGTTGCGTACGGCAGGGACGGCAAGTCCTCTATGCCATACCATGAAATCAATAAAATCTTCGTCATCCATTTCCACATCCAGTTCCTTGGACGTTAAATATGCGGCAATAGCCTTTGCCACTTGCTCCTTGTCCGAATAGTCATTGGCGTGCCAACTGGGGTGATTTTTCTTGGGATCGGCTTCTTCAATATAAGCCTGATAGCCGGCTTGTACCTCCGGGTCGTTGGCAGATGCCTTTACCCACGAACTTCCTCCATATACTGTCTTGTCTTCTCCCTCTGCGTTGGCAAAGTAAGTGTCGAGATAATGATAGCGGCGGTTGCTGCGAGTTACATTGGTGATGTTCCACATGGCATTGGCACCTGCCGCATCTTGCAGCGGTCCGCGGCTCAAGGCATACGTAAATCTGAACGGATGGAGCTCTCCTTTGTCGGCAAAGTCCGGATTGACATCTGTAGCCTTGGTGTTGCTGTACTGCTTTACCCATTCTCCATTTTTGAAGAATGCCTCGTTCAAGCCATTTTTCATGTAGCCGTCTTTCTCTTCTTTGGCATATTGCGCTTTCAAGTCTTCATCTGTGATGGCATCCAGCAGGCCGGTACCGTAAATCCCGATCGTAGACTCCAGCAGGACTTTATAATTACCCAGACTACTGATGATGCCTTCGTTTTTGGCATAGACTGCGTCTGGCGCGAGAGTCACCTCAGGATATTCCAGATCGTAACTCTCACCATCGGGAAACTTGTTGCCCCACTCGTCGGTATATTTTTTCCATTCGATAATGACTTTGCTTTCATCCAGCGGAGCTTTGAAAGGTTGGGTGGCATGTCCCTGTGGCATTCCGGTCAGCCAGCTTACATAACCATCTGTTTCAGGATTGTAGACAACCAGCAGACATCCGTTTCCGATAGTTGTCGTTTGAAAGGCTCCTGACGCATTACGCTTGCCGTGTCCGTATCCCGGATGACAATGAATGCATGAACTTCGTACGTAGGCTGGACCCAGCCCTTTGCGTACACCGGTATGATTGTTCATATACATTTTTTCAAACAGTTGTTCCCCGTTCTTAAACCGTTGGCTCATTTCTTCGCTTGATTCGACAGGTTCGGTCGGTTGCTCGAAGGCATTCGAGGTGGTAAGATAAGAAGTTCCTAACTGTCCGCCGGCATAGTACCATTCTGGCTTCTCATCATTGTTCGAAGTATTCGATGTTGAAGTCTGATTTTCGTTGTCACTGCACGCGGTCATGACACTGGCGATACATAAAAAATGTATCAGATGAAAAGTCTTTGTCTTCATATTTGCAATAGATGTTGATTGTTGTTCAAACCGTTGTAGCCATCTTGGACCAGATGGCTTTAAAATTTTTTTCTGGCCCGAGACGACTGCGTGGAAGTTATTGATATTTTAAAAGAGAAATTTCTCCGGTTATTTTAAAAGAGCCTTGTTTGCTTTATCCAATGCGGTAGACAATTGGCTTAGGGATTCGATGGCAGCATCAGCTTCTGCTCCGGTTGCGTTTTTGGCAAAAGGTTCCGGTATGGCTTGTATTTTGGTAATTGCTTCATCAATCAAGGCTTTTACTTCAGTATCGGTAGACGGGTCGATGGTAGCAATGTAAGCACTGACAGATGTCGCGTTGTTTGTTCCATCGTATCCTATACCTTCGTATGCATTTTTTACGCTTTTAATATTGTCAACAAAATCGACTACTGAATTTAATGCGTAGGGAGATTCGATATAGTTCTTGTCATCGGCTGTCTGACCTGAGTTCGGGCGGCCGATTTTCTGCGTGCAGACCTCATCTACAATGTCGATACACCCTTGAATCAGTTCTTGTGCAGCAACAGTATAGCTGGTATATTTGCTTCCTCCTTGTCCGGCAGTCTTCATACTTGTACCGTAATCGAATGTGGGTTCCTGTTCCGTTTCGGTAAGAATCTCCTGTTTTTGAGTTGTTACGTTCTCCATACCTGCCCACGATGCTTCCAGACGAATACACTGATTGCGCAAGTCCTGGGCAACCCCTGCCATGTAAATCATGTGGTTGTTAGTTATATTTACCACTTGTCCGCTGTAGTTGTACGTTTTCTCAAAATCTCTTGGCTCACGATGAGAATCATCGGTCAGTTGGAACAAAATATATTCCAGCGCATGATAGCCCAAAAGTCCATATCCCAGATTGCTTGTGATGTAATCAAAATCACCGGCTCCTATGGCATCCATCATTTTCTGGTTATTCAGCAGATTATCCAGAGCTACTTGGTCCAGAGGCCACGAATCAATGTGAGGGTCGATGTTATAATCTCCTGCGGCACCGAACAGAAAAGCTTCGCTCAACTCCCATGCTTTTCGTGATTCTGTCCAGTACTCACATGCTTCGGCTACATATTCTGTAGCTTTCTTTTTGTCTCCGCTTAAATAAGCTTCCTTTGCGCTTGTACAGGCTTCGCTCATCAGTATAGCTTCGTCTGCCATTGCTTTATAGGTGGCAATAACTGTATTGTCTACATAGGGTACAATAGCTTCTTTCAGAGCTTGTTCTTCGTTTGACAGTCCTTCGGAATTACTACTTTCATTGTTGTCGTCACTACAGGAAATCATGCTTGTTGCTGTCATGGCACTTATAGCCATGCAAAGAGATAGTTTAAAAAACTTGTTCATAGCTTTTATCTTTTTTGATTATTATTTTGTGATAATTGTTTGTCGGAAAGTTATTTTGTAAAAAGTCCGGCATAGGCTACGCCTACCGATATAGACGGCTCGTTGTTGTAAGGACTTCTCATCAGCCCGATGGAATATTCTCCTTTTACTACGATGTCATGAATAGGATAGTAGTTCAATCCCGCTGCGATACGATTACGCCCGCAGAATCTGTAAATAGGGGTACTGGTCTTGTGCATGGAGTCGTAATAGTCGTAACGGCCGAAGACATACAGTTTCTGTCCTTTCTCATTCAACTTTTCGATTTGGGAGAATACATTATAACCTGCTTCGATACCGGCAGCAATGGCAGCTTCGGCCACGTTCTGTTGAGGTGACGGAGAGTTGTTGCTCATCTTTTTATTGACTTCTGTAATCTTGTCGGCATCACTCAGGTGACCGTAATCGAAGTTACCGCGGACAATCCAGTTGTGATCATTATAATGAAAGTCGAAAGCACCTATTAAGACAGTTCCTTTCACGTCTTTATACTTCTCACTGTCCTTATAATCGTTTAGCGAATTGTTGAATGAGTTGCCGGCATAACCGCTGACCGACAGACGCAAACCTTTGACGGAATAATTGTCGATGCGGAAAGCTCCGGCTACGGAGTTACCAATCTTAAATTCATATGGGCTGCCGGCACCGCCTTGTATCCAGTTCAAACGATTAAAACGGTCGGAGTCTAGCCCCGGTACCAGCAATACTTCATAGCGCCAGTCGCCTGTCTGTCCCCATAAGCTGATGCCCGTTTCGTGCCAGGTACAAGGAAGGATGGTGTTTTCTCCCTCTGGACGATAGACTCCGAAGAACTCAGTTGGCAGATGATGCTGGTTCGTTCCTCCCACCGGAACGATGATATGTCCTAATTTGATATTGAACTCCGGACAAATGGACTTCTGAATCCAAAATTGTTCCAGTGCAACTTCTCCGCCACGTTCCACTTCACTTTCGTATTCACCCGCTTCCTCTTCCTCTATTTCAACAGCACTTTCGGTTCCACCGTGTTCAAATTCTATCTCACTTCCCATTGTCCATCCGTGTCCGAAATCATAATTCAGGAAAAGTACCACATGTGGCAGGTCGAAGCGTCCGTGCGACTCTCCTTTGTAGACGCTTGGGTCTTTGGCTGTATAGCGGATATATTTATCGGAATAGAAGTTATGACTATACACAGCCTCTCCATATCCTCCGATAGTTAACCCTTTGCCACCTTTTTCTGTCTTCAGGATGGAACGCCTTTCAGCTTTCATTTCCTTTTCCGTTTCTTCGTTGTCGCTACTCATTTTTTCGACTTCGTTTGCTGCAAAGCCATGGGTGCTCATTGCTGCAAAACAAAGCGAGAATAAAACCTTTTTGCTTTTCATTTATTCTTTCCTTTTGTTTATTTTTAACAAGGGCAAAGGTAGGATACGTGCTTTGTAGCATCAATACCTATTAGTTAGTAAAAAAAGTTGTTAAATACCTAGTAGTAGGTATACTTGTTTTTAACTTTGCGGCAAATTTGTTTTAATGGTATATAGAAATGGAAGAATACCGATTGGACGACCTGACGATCAAAGAGCATTTGTTGCGTCTGGCGGAGAGGGGAAACAAATCGTTTACCGAGAGTCTGAACCCCGGCGTTGAGCATGTTTTAGGAATCCGGATTCCGGACTTGCGTCAACTGGCAAAGCAGATTTCCCGTACGAACTGGGAAGAATACCTGCTTACGGCCGATTCTTTTTACATGGAGGAGCGTATGCTGCAAGGTATGGTGCTGGGATACATCAGGCCCGATGACGATGTGGAATACTATTTGCATCGTGTGACTTGCTTCGTATGGATTATCAACAGCTGGTCGGTGTGCGACACGTTCAAGTTTGGAGGCGGGAAAAAGTTCGTCGAAGACAATAAGGAGCGCTTGTGGACTTATCTTGTGGACTGGATGCATGCACGGGGAGAATACGAGATTCGTTTCGGAGTGGTGATGAGCATGCAGCTTTTCATCGACGAGGAACATATCGGACAATTGCTGAAAGAATACGATGCTATCCGTCACGATGGATATTATGTGAAGATGGCTGTGGCATGGGCCTTGTCGGTTTGCTTCGTGAAGTTCCCCGAACTGACCATGCAGTACCTGAAACAAAATACGCTGGACGATTTTACATACAATAAGGCGTTACAGAAAATAACGGAATCGTATCGGGTAGATGCTGAAACCAAGCAGCTCATCCGGCAGATGAAAAGACCTGCTGCCCGATAATCGGCAAGATATAATGGTCGCACAGAGAGCAAGTTGGATGAATAGCTTGCTGTCTGTGCGACATTGTTTTATTCATGATGGTACGGACCGTTGTTCAAGATGGTCATGGCACGATAGAGCTGTTCCACGAAAATCAGTCGGATCATCTGATGCGAGAAGGTCATTTTCGATAAGGAAATCTTCTCCTGAGCCGCGGTATATACGGCAGGCGAGAAGCCGTAAGGTCCTCCGATGATGAATACCAGCCGCTTGCTTACCGTATGCATCTTGCGTTCTATCCATGCAGCGAACTCAATGGAACGAAACTCCTTGCCGTGTTCGTCGAGCAATATGGGTACGTCGCCCGGTTGTAAGGCTTTCAGAATCAGTTCTCCTTCTTTTTCCTTCTGCTGCTCCATGCTCAGGCTTTTGGTATTCTTGAGCTCTGGGATGACTTCTATGTCGAAAGAGATATAATGTTTCGTACGCTCCGCGTAATCGTTTATGGCGGTGATGTAATGTTTTTCTACTGTCCGTCCGACAACAAGTAACGTAAATTTCATTTTCTGTCTGGTTTTGATTTTAATCATTTTGCAAAGATAAGGATTATCCTTACCTTTGCCAGTAAGAAAACGTATTTAAAATCATAAATAAGATGGATGAAAAAGTAGTTAAGGATTTGATCGATCGCCTGATCGACTTGTCGTTTGCAGAAGATATTGGCGACGGCGACCATACCACCTTGTCGTGTATTCCTGCCGATGCTATGGGAAAATCGAAACTCTTGATTAAGGAAGAAGGTATTCTTGCCGGCATCGAGGTGGCAAAAGAGGTTTTCCGCCGTTTCGACCCTGAGCTGAAGGTGGAAGTTTTCATCAACGACGGTGCACACGTGAAGCCGGGTGATGTAGCAATGGTAGTGGAAGGAAAGGTGCAGTCCTTGCTTCAGACCGAGCGCCTGATGTTGAACATCATGCAGCGTATGAGCGGTATTGCTACCATGACACACCGTTACGTAGAACGCCTGAAGGGAACCAAGACGCGTGTGCTCGATACTCGTAAGACAACTCCGGGTATGCGTGTACTCGAAAAAATGGCAGTCAAGATTGGCGGCGGCGTCAATCACCGTATCGGCCTGTTCGATATGATTCTGCTGAAAGACAATCATGTCGATTTTGCCGGAGGAATTGACAAGGCTATCACCCGTGCCCGTGAATACTGCAAGGCAAAAGGCAAAGACTTGAAGATCGAAATCGAAGTACGTAACTTCGACGAATTGCAGCAGGTACTTGATCTGGGCGGTGTAGACCGTATCATGCTCGACAACTTTACGCCGGCAGATACCCGCAAGGCAGTAGAAATGGTGAACGGACGTGTAGAGCTTGAGTCATCGGGTGGTATTACATTTGATACGCTGCGCGACTATGCTGAGTGCGGTGTCGACTTCATTTCAGTAGGTGCCCTGACACATTCTGTAAAAGGTCTGGATATGAGTTTCAAGGCATGCTGATGCGTATGGAATCTTAAGTGCAATTTTTAGAAAGTTGTACGGAAAAATACTCTTCGCCTGCCGATGTTTCCCGGAGCACCTTTGGATGCCTCGAGTAATCAGGTAGGCTGTTTTCCCCTTTTTCTGCGATTTCTCTTTGTTCCTGTCAATGGAATGAAAGTAAAATCGGAGAAAAAGGGGATTTTTTATGTTTTTTTTACCACAGATAGTGTCCGATTTTTTTCTATCTTTGGTTATCATCCTAAAATTGAAGCTTATGAGTCATGAAACGTATCAATTCCTTCTGTATGCCATGTCGGTGGCTGGTGTGCTGGTTTTTGTGGCGCTTTATTTTGTAAAGGCGGGATATGGTATGTTCCGGACAGCCTCGTGGGGAGTTTCTCTTCCCTACAAACTTGCCTGGATGCTGATGGAAGTACCGGCGTTTATTGTCATGTTGTACGGATGGGTGCGCAGCGGAATGGTACTTTCGGCTCCGCAGACTGTATTTGCCTTGCTGTTCTTGCTGCATTATTTCCAGCGTTCGTTTGTCTTTCCGCTGCTGATGAGAGGTAAAAGTCGTATGCCTCTTGCCATTGTTGCCATGGGGATAGTCTTTAATGTGCTGAACGGTATGTTGCTTACGACAAGTCTGTTTCGTTATCCTCCTGCCGGACTGTATGCAGACGGCAGCGATTTCTGGATGCATTCTCTACCATGGATTGGGCTGGCGCTGTTTGTGCTTGGAATGGGAATCAACCTGCATTCCGACTATGTCATCCGTCACCTTCGTAAGCCTGGCGATACGAAACATTATTTGCCACAGAAAGGCTTTTACCGCTATGTGACCTCTGCCAATTATCTGGGTGAATTGATAGAATGGATTGGCTTCGCTCTGCTGACGGGTTCGCCTGCTGCATGGGTGTTTGTCTGGTGGACGGCTGCCAATCTGGTGCCGCGTGCCGATGCCATTTACAAGCGCTATCGGGAAGAATTTGGCGATGAGGCTGTCGGAAGCAGGAAGCGGATTATACCTTATATATATTAGTACGCTGCCGGAGGTATCTTTTCCGGGAGTGGCAAGTGAGCGGCTTTTCTATGGAATTGGAAATGGTCGGATAGCTTGCAGTGTTAACTTTTTAACTGATTATTATGGATTCAAAACTATTTACTCCGGTTCGGCTGGGACCACTGACGTTACGTAATCGCACCATTCGTTCGGCGGCTTTCGAAAGTATGTGCCCTGGCAACAAACCTTCCGAGCAGTTGCTCGAGTATCATCGCTCGGTGGCTGCGGGTGGCGTTGGCATGACGACGGTAGCTTATGCGGCGGTTACTCGAAGCGGCTTGTCGTTCGACCGCCAGTTGTGGATGCGTCCGGAGATTGTTCCCGGCCTTCGCCGGCTGACTGATGCCGTCCATGCCGAAGGAGCTGCGGCAAGTATTCAGTTAGGACATTGCGGCAACATGTCGCACAAGAGTATCTGTGGCTGTCTGCCTGTAGGGGCCAGCAGTGGATTCAATCTTTATTCGCCTACCTTTGTGCGGGGACTTCGTGCGGACGAACTGCCCGAAATGGCACGGACATACGGTCAGGCGGTCCGCTTGGCACGTGAATCCGGATTCGATGCTGTGGAAATTCATGCCGGACACGGTTATCTCATCAGCCAGTTTCTTTCTCCTGCTACCAATCACCGTAAGGACCAGTTCGGTGGTTCGCTGGAAAACCGGATGAAGTTCATGGACATGGTGATGGAGGAGGTGATGAAAACGGCAGGAACAGACATGGCAGTATTGGTAAAGATGAACATGCGCGACGGATTTCGGGGAGGTATGGAACTGGAGGAATCGCTGCAGGTGGCACAACGGCTGCAACAGTCGGGTGCCCATGCGCTGGTCTTGAGCGGAGGTTTCGTGAGAAAGGCTCCGATGTATGTGATGAGAGGGGAAATGCCTATCCGTACCATGACGCACTATATGACTTGCTGGTGGCTGAAGTATGGCGTACGTCTGGTGGGGAAATGGATGATACCTGCTGTACCTTTCCGTGAGGCTTATTTTCTGGAAGATGCGCTGAAGTTCCGGAAGGCACTGGATATGCCGCTGGTGTATGTAGGAGGACTGGTTAGCCGTGAGAAAATCGATGAGGTTTTGAACGATGGATTTGAGGCGGTACAGATGGGGCGTGCGTTGCTCAACGAGCCGGGTTTTGTAAATCGTATGCGTGAGGAAGAAAAGGCACGTTGTAACTGCAAACACAGCAATTACTGCATTGCCCGTATGTATACCATTGACATGGCATGTCATCAGCGTCTGAAAGAGGAGCTTCCTCCTTGCATCAGGAAGGAAATCGAACGTATAGAAAGCAAGGGGTAAGATGGAAAAGAAACTGGCAGTGATAACGGGTGCGGATGGAGGCATGGGTACAGAGATAACTCGTGCGGTAGCATCGGCTGGTTATAGGGTGATAATGGCATGTTGTAATCTGGTGCGGGCAGCGGAAAAACGGAATCTGCTTATGGCGGAAACGGGCAATGCGGATATAGAGGTGCAGTTTATTGATCTGGCTTCACTGGCTTCGGTCGCATCTTTTGCCCGGAAGATGGTGGAACGGGGTGAACAGATTACCTTGCTGATGAATAATGCGGGAACGATGGAAACGGGACTTCATATTACGGAAGACGGGCTGGAACGTACCGTGAACGTGAATTATGTCGGACCCTATCTGCTGACGCGCAAGCTTTTGCCGCTGATGGGAATGGGGAGCCGTATCGTGAATATGGTTTCTTGCACGTATGCCATCGGCAAGCTGGATTTTCCTGATTTTTTCTTGCGCGGAAGGAAAGGGAGTTTCTGGCGTATCCCTATTTATAGTAATACGAAACTGGCTCTGACTCTCTTTACGCTGGAGCTGGCTACCCGTGTCAGGGAGAGGGGGATTGTCGTTAATGCTGCCGATCCGGGCATTGTTTCGACAGATATTATCACCATGCACATGTGGTTCGATCCTTTAACAGATATTCTTTTCCGGCCTTTTATTCGTACGCCTCGTCAGGGAGCTGCTACAGCCGTCAGCCTGTTGCTGGATGAAGAAGCGGGCAAACGTACCGGAACACTGAATGTCAGTTGTCGGCCTAAGCCTTTGTCGGATAAGTTTCTCCATCATTCCCAAATGAAAGAGCTTTGGAGGCTTACCGAGGAACAAGTTTCCAAATGGTTGTAGCCGGATAAAAAACAACGGCAGAGAACGTCTTTTGTCAGACAATCTCTGCCGTTATCGTATCGCTATATTAAATCAATAAGCATTTTTCTCGCCGTGGATGGCGTTTCTTACGGTCTTGTAGATGATGTAAATATCCAGCCAGAAACTCCAGTGCTCGATGTACCAGATGTCACCGATTACACGTCCTTCCATATCTTTCAGCTCCTTTGTTTCACCTCGGTAGCCGGTTACCTGGCTCCATCCTGTAATGCCGGGTTTAACAAAGTGTCGTACCATGTATTTATTGATCAGTTTGGAGTATTCTTCCGTATGTTTCAGCATGTGAGGACGCGGCCCTACAATGCTCATATCGCCCAGCAACACATTGATGAACTGGGGCAGTTCGTCGATGTTTGTCTTTCGCATGATATTTCCCCAGCGGGTCTTACGGGGATCATCCTTGGTTGCCTGCAACGTATCAGCTTCCTTATTGACTTTCATCGAACGGAACTTGTAGCAATAAAACTCTTTATCATTCAGCCCGTTGCGCTTCTGTTTAAAGAAGATAGGACCTGGCATGGTCAGTTTAGTTACGATAGTAACAATAATCAGTATAATCGGGAACAGCGTACACAGGAATAGCAAGGAGAAAACGATATCGAATGCACGTTTCAGTATTTTGTTTTCCGGACGACTTAGCGGGTCTTGTCGTAAGCTAAGATATGGAACATTTCCCATCATGTTAAAATATACTCTGTTGTGCAAGTAGTTGTGTAGATTTGGTACGCTATAGAAATGAACTAAGTGATTCTCACAGTAATTGATAATTTGTATGATTAGTTCACTCCGGCGTGAAGGAAGACAGCAAAATAGGTAATGTATGTATGAATTGTCCTTCAGATAATTTGGTATTTCTTCCGGACGTCCCAAATAGGGACACTGGGAAGGCATTTCAGGGTTGGGCTCATCATCGAAATAGCCATTCACTCTATAACCGGTAGATGGATCATCTGACAATTCATAGTACATTTCAATGTTATTCGAAGTACTTCCTACCAGTACTACATAACGTAAATTTTTCCCTTTCGAACGTAGGCCTTTTAAAATACTTCTAAATACTAACCGGAAAATACTTAATAGAATGAATAAGGTTGAAATGTATATAGGAAAGAACAAAGAGTATATATTCATAAACTTTCCAACACTTAATAAAGTACCCGATAGTATTGAAAAATAAAAAACGTTACGGAATACACGCATGATTATCTGATATGGATAAATTTTACGCAAGTGTAAGACTATTCCTCCTTGAAGACAGCATACCAGATAACATAGAAATATTATAATTAATACTTGGGGCAATGTAGCTGTTAATTCTGTGTATTTCCCTTGGTAAATAGCACCTAAGTAAAATATATAAAATAAACCGCAACTAATGCATAATTCCCCTAAAAGCACGCACAGCTTTATTATGCTATTGTTTCGTACAGTATTATTAATATAATTCTCCATAACAAAATAACGATAGGTTAATATTCTTTAAATTATTGGCGTCTATGAATGCGTAATTAAAAAAATATACAAAAATAGACATTGTCTCTTTATTATGCAAACAAATTTAGTTTGTTTTTGTAAATAGAATCTCGTGTTTGTTAAATGTAGTTAATATAGTAGTTTTTTTTAGAGCTTCTATTGTGTTGTATAACATATAATCAATATCTTTGCATCGTGTTTTTCATGGTATTAGATTTAAGGTTAATGAAGATTGGGAGTCTGGGAAGATTCCCTTTTTTATTTTATTAATGGCTCAAGTGGTAATGCATCAGTTCGTCTATTGGGTTCTTTATAAAAATTCCAAGTGGTATATGAAAGGAATGTGCCGATTCTTCAAGTTCTTCGTGAAAGAACCATGCAATAGAACCGACAAAGGAAACTGGATACATTTGTGGATATAGCAGGACATTGCGGCGGAAGAACTCTTCGAAGCAATCTAATAAGAATGCGTGTACCTGTGGCATCCTCTTATGTTCATAAATATAAGGAGTGAGTGAGGCCAGAAAGCGATTGGCTTGTGGCCGGCGATATACATTATCCAATATCTCAGAGATTGTAAGATTGAGCTTTTCTTGTAATCCATGCTGTAATATCTCGGGTAATTGTCCTTTCAGACAATCGCCTATAAATCGTTTTCCCAAGTATGCTCCGCTGCCTTCATCTCCTAAAATATATCCCAGTGGCGGAATGTTCCGTATGATTTTTTCTCCATCGTATAAGCATGAGTTGGATCCTGTTCCGAGTATGCAGGCTATTCCTGCTTTGTCTTTACATAAGGCACGTGCAGCTCCCAGCAGATCTGTCTCCACAAAAATGTCAGCGCTCGGAAAATATTCTTGTAACACCTGAGTGATGGAGGCTGTTTTGGATGGCAAGCATCCGGCGCCATAGAAGTAAATAGCCGTGCAACGCTGGAGTGGAGTGTCCAGTTGTGGAAGAAGTTCATCATGGATGATAGACCGTATCTTTTCTTCAGACTGATGGAACGGGTTGATTCCTTCCGTCTGGACAATTTTGCAATTGGCTGTTTCCGTACCGTAGCACCAATCGGTTTTGGTAGATCCACTGTCGGCTATAAGTATCATAATGAAAGGTGGTTATAAAAAGCACAATGCATCAAGATACGACACATTGTGCTTTTTGTGATTGGTATTAAATTAATTAGTGGCAATGGCCGCATCCGCCTCCACAACATCCGTCGTCATGGTGATGATGCTCATGATCTCCACAGCCTCCGCCGCAGCTGTCACATCCGCAGCCACATCCTTCTCCACTCATCATGTTGACCATTCCTTCTATTTCTTTATTGGTAGCAGGACGCATTTCTGTAATAGTACCTTCAAAGATCAAGTCTTTGCCGGCATGAGGATGGTTCAGGTCGAGCACTACTTTGTCTTCAGTAATTTCACCTACGTTGGCATAGAACTGATGTCCTTCTGCATCGCTCAGCATAATGATATTGCCCGGGAAGATATTTTCGCTGTCGAAATTACCGTCAGGATCGCAAAACATAGATTTAGAAACCTGACGTACGTTATCTTCGTTACGCTCTCCGTATGCTTCTGCGCAAGGAATTGTAAAATTGAAGTTATCTCCTTTGCTCAGTGCTGTGATTTCTTTTTCAAATTTATCGAGTGTGTATCCGATACCAGAAATAAACTGGAACGGATGTTCTACAGTTGCTTCTTCCAGCAATTCTTTCTTTCCGTCAGCAATAGCATACAGACGATATGCTACGGTGATGTATTTATTTTCCATACTTCAAATAAATGTGTTTATAATGATTGAATTTTCGCCAAAGGTACGAATAAAAAATGATTTATTGAAAGGGGGATTTCTTCTTTCTGTTAGTATTTTCACAAATAAAAGCGGCAATAAAGACTATATAAAAAGAATTTGGATATAAAATAAGCCTCAGAACTTACTAATGATTATTTTTTATTGAAAATTTCTTTCATTTTATTTGTTTGTTCCGAAAAAGCCTTTACCTTTGCAGACGTAAAACAAAGCAAGATAACATGAAAGTGATAACTGATATACGAATTAACTTGGCAGTCCTGCATATTATTCGCGTCGTGGTGAAAGAACCAAGAGGTGAGTAAAGTTTTCGTGTATACAGTTCACATAAGGAAATATGTATGGAAGCCTTTCTCGCCAGTGTTGAGAAAGGCTTTTTACTTAATGAAAAGGAGATAAATGTAATGAAACATCAGTTACGCAGTTCGATGAGTACCGAAGGTCGCCGTATGGCAGGAGCAAGATCCTTATGGGTAGCCAACGGTATGAAGAAGGAAATGTTTGGGAAGCCCATTATAGCTATCGTAAATTCGTTTACGCAGTTTGTGCCGGGACATACACATTTACACGAAATAGGCCAGCAGGTAAAAGCTGAAATCGAAAAATTGGGATGCTTTGCTGCTGAATTTAATACCATTGCCATTGACGATGGCATTGCAATGGGGCACGACGGAATGCTGTATTCTTTGCCTTCCCGTGACATCATAGCCGACAGTGTGGAATATATGGTGAATGCCCATAAGGCAGATGCGATGGTCTGCATTTCGAATTGCGATAAAATTACTCCGGGAATGCTTATGGCCGCAATGCGACTGAATATCCCTACTGTATTTGTTTCCGGTGGTCCGATGGAAGCTGGAGAGTGGGGAGGCATGCATCTCGATTTGATAGATGCCATGATCAAATCGGCCGATTCAACAGTGAGTGATGAAGATGTAGCAGAAATAGAACGTCACGCTTGTCCTGGATGTGGTTGTTGTTCGGGAATGTTTACGGCAAATTCCATGAACTGCCTGAACGAAGCCATCGGATTAGCCTTGCCGGGAAACGGAACAATTGTAGCTACGCATGAAAACCGTAAACGTTTGTTCCGGGACGCTGCCCAGCTGATTGTAAAAAATGCCTATAAGTATTACGAAGAAGGTGACGACAGCGTGTTACCGCGCAGTATCGCTACCCGTCAGGCCTTCCTGAATGCCATGACACTGGATATTGCGATGGGAGGTTCTACCAACACCGTATTACATTTGTTGGCTGTTGCTCATGAAGCAGAAGTAGATTTCAAGATGGATGACATCGATATGTTGTCGCGTCGGGTACCTTGTTTGTGCAAGGTTGCTCCCAATACACAGAAATATCATATACAGGATGTCAATCGTGCCGGCGGTATCCTTAATATATTAGGAGAATTGGCTAAGGGAGGACTGCTCGATACTACCGTACACCGAGTCGATGGTTCTACATTAGGAGAGGCTATTGCCAAATACAATATCTGTAAACCGGATGTAGATGCTGAGGCTATGCGTATTTATACAAGTGCGCCGGGCGGTAAATTCAATATCCAGTTAGGCTCTCAGAACAACACGTATAAAGAACTTGATACGGATCGTGCTACCGGTTGCATCCGCGATTTGCAGCATGCTTACAGCAAAGACGGAGGATTGGCTGTACTGAAAGGGAATATTGCGCAAGATGGTTGTGTGGTAAAGACTGCCGGAGTAGACGAAAGTATCTGGAAGTTCTCTGGTCCTGCCAAAGTGTTCGATTCACAGGAATCGGCATGCGAAGGTATCCTTGGTGGCAAAGTTGTGAGCGGAGATGTAGTCGTCATTACTCACGAAGGTCCGAAAGGTGGACCGGGCATGCAGGAAATGCTTTATCCTACTTCGTATATCAAGTCGAAACATTTGGGAAAAGAATGTGCCTTGATTACAGATGGCCGGTTTAGTGGAGGTACTTCCGGTTTGAGTATCGGACATATTTCTCCCGAAGCAGCAGCCGGTGGAAATATCGGTAAGATAGTAGACGGAGATATTATTGAGATTGATATACCAAACCGTACGATAAATGTGAAACTCACCGACGAGGAACTGGCAGCACGCCCCATGACACCTGTTACTCGTAACCGTCAGGTGTCGAAGGCATTGCGAGCTTATGCCAGTATGGTAAGCTCAGCCGATAAGGGTGGAGTAAGAATTGTATAAGGAACTATTTATTCTTCATTTTGATTTATGGCTAAAGAAAGAATTACAGGGTCGGAAGCATTGATGCGTTCATTGGAGCATGAAGGAGTAAAGACTCTTTTCGGTTATCCGGGAGGAGCTATCATGCCTGTATTCGATGCATTGTACGACCACAGAGATAAATTGAACCATATACTGGTTCGTCACGAACAAGGAGCGGCTCATGCTGCTCAAGGATTTGCCCGAGTTTCGGGAGAAGTTGGAGTTTGTCTGGTAACCAGTGGACCGGGAGCTACAAATACCATTACAGGTGTGGCCGATGCCATGATAGACAGTACGCCTATTGTTGTCATCGCAGGGCAGGTAGGTGCCAGTCTGTTGGGAACGGATGCCTTTCAGGAAGTCGATCTGGTGGGTATTACGCAGCCTATTTCGAAGTGGAGTTATCAGATACGCCGCGCGGACGACGTAGCGTGGGCGGTTTCACGTGCCTTTTATATCGCACGAAGCGGACGTCCCGGACCGGTGGTTCTCGACTTTGCCAAGAACGCACAGACTGAAATGACCGATTATGAACCGGTAGATGTTGACTTTATCCGCAGTTACGATCCTGATCCGGAAACGGATATGGACGAAGTAGACAAGGCGGCAGAACTGATAAACAATGCTCAACGTCCCTTGGTATTGGTCGGCCAGGGTGTAGAACTGGGCGGCGCACAGGAAGAATTGCGTAAGTTCGTCGAAAAGGCTGATATGCCTTGTGGATGTACTTTGCTGGGACTTTCGGCACTTCCTTCCGGTCATCCGCTGAATAAGGGTATGTTGGGTATGCACGGGAATCTTGGTCCGAATGTCAAGACCAACGAATGTGATGTGCTCATTGCGGTAGGAATGCGTTTCGACGATCGTGTAACCGGTGATTTGTCCACCTATGCCCGTCAGGCAAAAGTCATTCATCTGGATGTCGATCCTTCTGAGATTGGCAAGAATGTACCGGTAGATGTCCCTGTTTTGGGAAATTGTAAACGTACATTGTCCATGCTTACCGAACGGATACACCCTCAGAAACATACCGAATGGATTGCCAGTTTCCAGCCTTATGAGGAGAAAGAATATACTCAGGTTATAAAGCCTGAAGTTTATCCAACGGAAGGTCCTTTAAATATGGGTGAAGTCGTTCATGCAGTAAGCGAAGCTACGAACAACGAAGCGATACTGGTGACAGATGTCGGTCAGAACCAAATGTTAGCTTGCCGCTACTTTAAGTTTACTAAGAACCGCAGCCTTGTAACTTCGGGCGGTATGGGAACAATGGGATTCTGCCTGCCGGCCGCTATCGGTGCTACCTTCGGATGTCCCGGACGTACGGTCTGCGCATTTATGGGAGACGGAGGTTTGCAGATGACTATGCAGGAACTGGGTACGATAATGGAGCAGAAATCGCCGGTAAAGATTATTTTGATGAATAACAATTTCCTGGGCAATGTCCGCCAATGGCAGGCTATGTTCTTCAGACACCGCTATTCGTTTACCCCGATGATGAACCCCGACTACATGCAGATTGCTTTGGCGTATGGTATTCCTTCCCGCAGAGTAATGGACCGTTCCGAGTTGAACGACGCCATTCGTGAGATGCTGGAAACCGACGGACCGTTCCTGCTGGAAACCTGTGTGGTGGAAGAAGGAAAGGTATTGCCGATGACTCCTCCGGGAAGTCCCGTAAACTATATGCTGTTGGACTGTTAATTAAGAGTAACTATGGATAATAAGACATTATATACGATAATCGTTCATTCGGAAAACATAGCCGGTTTGTTGAATCAGGTAACGGCTGTGTTTACACGCCGCCAGATAAACATCGAAAGTCTGAACGTGTCTGCTTCTTCCATTAAAGGAGTACATAAGTATACCATTACTTGCTGGACTACTCCTGATATCATAGAGAAACTGGTACGTCAGATAGAAAAGAAAATGGACGTGATACAGGCGCACTACTTTACCGACAAGGAAATCTTCCAGCGTGAGGTAGCCATGTATAAAGTTTCCACACCCGAGTTTCAGGCAACGGCAGAACCTTCGAAGGTTGTACGTCGCTATGGGGCACATATTGTAGAAGTAAATCCTACATTCTCTGTTGTAGAGATGACGGGCATGAGCGACGATATTACGAGTTTGTACCAGGAACTGAAAAACCTGAACTGTGTATTGCAGTTTGTCCGCTCAGGAAGAATTGCAATTTCGACCAGTTGTTTTGAGCGTGTTAACGAGTACCTGGCACACCGGGAAGAACGATATAGAAACGAAAAACAATAAAGATGGTTATGAGTGAGGATAATAAAGTTAGTACCTACCCGTTTGTTGCAGAACCGTTCCACGTAGATTTTACGGAAAAACTTACGATGGGCGTATTGGGCAACCACCTGTTGAACTGTGCAGGCTTTCATGCTGCAGAACGTGGCTTCGGCATTGCTACCCTGAACGAGAACCATTATACATGGGTACTTTCGCGTCTGGCGGTGGAAATGGAGGAAATGCCCCGTGCATACGAGAAGTTCAGCATCCAGACGTGGGTGGAAAATGTATATCGTCTGTTCACCGACCGTAATTTTGCTATCCTGAATCAGGACGGTAAACCGATAGGGTATGCACGTTCCATCTGGGCAATGATCAGTATGGAAACCCGTAAGCCCGCCGACTTGCTTGCGCTGCATGGAGGAAAGATAACCGACTATATTTGTAAGAAGGAGTGTCCCATTGCCAAGGCAGGCCGTGTAAAGGTGACAGAGCAGGTCCCATGTTCCGAATACCTGGTGAAATACAGTGACATTGACCTCAACGGTCACGTCAACAGCATCAAATATATTGAACATGCGCTCGATTTGTTCCCACTCGAAATGTTTCGCAATAAATCCATCCGCCGCTTTGAAGTGGCATACGTTGCCGAAAGTTATTACGGCGACAAGCTGAGCTTCTACCGTGAGCAGGTGGGCGAAAATGAATTTGATATAGAAATAAAAAAGAATGGCACGGAAGTTGTCGTTCGTTGTAAAGTGATATTTAACTGATTTTTTAATAAAAAGATTGTATTATGGCACAAATGAATTTTGGCGGCGTTACTGAAAATGTAGTAATCCGCGATGAGTTCCCCTTGGAAAAAGCACGTGAAGTATTGAAAAACGAAACAATAGCTGTCATCGGTTATGGTGTACAGGGCCCCGGACAGTCACTGAATCTGCGTGATAACGGTTTCAACGTAATCGTAGGACAGCGTCAGGGCAAGACATTCGAAAAGGCTGTTGCCGACGGTTGGGTACCGGGCGAAACCTTGTTCAGCATCGAAGAAGCTTGCAAGAGAGGTACTATTATCATGTGTCTGTTGTCGGATGCTGCCGTTATTTCTGTATGGCCTACCATCAAACCTCATCTGACTGCTGGCAAAGCATTGTATTTCTCTCACGGATTTGCTATTACATGGAACGACCGTACCGGTGTGGTTCCTCCTAAAGATATCGATGTTATCATGGTTGCTCCTAAAGGTTCGGGTACATCTTTGCGTACCATGTTCCTCGAAGGACGTGGCTTGAACTCATCGTACGCTATCTATCAGGATGCTACCGGAAAGGCTTACGAACGTACTATTGCACTGGGTATCGGTATCGGTTCAGGTTATTTGTTCGAAACAACCTTCCAGCGTGAAGCTACATCCGATTTGACAGGTGAACGTGGTACACTGATGGGTGCTATCCAGGGCTTGTTGCTGGCACAATATGAAACATTGCGTGAACACGGACACTCACCTTCGGAAGCATTCAACGAAACAGTTGAGGAACTTACTCAGTCATTGATGCCGCTGTTTGCAGCAAAAGGTATGGACTGGATGTACGCTAACTGTTCTACAACTGCTCAGCGTGGTGCTTTGGACTGGATGACTCCGTTCCACGATGCTACCAAACCGGTATTCGAAAAACTGTACAAGTCGGTTGCCGAAGGCCACGAAGCACAGCGTTCTATCGACTCAAACTCTCAGCCGGATTATCGTGATAAACTGAACGAAGAACTTCGTCAGTTGCGTGAAAGCGAAATGTGGCAGACAGCTGTAACCGTTCGTAAACTTCGTCCGGAAAACAACTGATAAACCACTTTCCAGATAAATAAGAAAAGCTCCTTTCGCAGTGAATACGCTGCCGGAAGGAGCTTTTCTTGTATCAGGGTGCAGGCATCTGCCGGACGCGGCATGATTCGTTATGACACTGCATAGATAAATATCCTTTTCAGCTGCTGTATGCATTTTCTCCGGCATGTTGAGAATGAGGCATCTGCGTCTTTTTCTGGAAACCTCTGCATGTCCGGATTATTTTTTGTACAAAAACAAAAATCTTTTGTACAAATTTTCGGAAAACGTCCCGATGTTTTTTCTGAGAGCCGCCGGACTTTCTTTCCATACATCCCCATATCAGTGTCAAAGCTTGTAACATCATGCGAAACGTAAACAGATTATGACAGGAAATTCACGTTAAAAAAGTAATTATTTATCCGTCAATCGGAATAAAATCGTTATTTTTGAGTACGACTTAATTTATCTTTACAATACAAACTACTGAGTTATGAAAACAGAATTTTTACAGATGATCAAGACACGGCGCAGTTGCCGTAAATATAAAGCAGAACAAATTACCGATGAAGAACTGAAGGCTGTACTCGAAGCGGGTACGTATGCACCTACTTCACGAGGCATGCAGGCTCCTTACATCGTGGCCGTGCAGAATGAAGCCCAGCGCAGACAGTTGGCCGAAATGAATGCCCGTGTCATGGGCGTGACCTCCAATCCGTATTACGATGCCCCCACGTATGTGCTGGTACTTGTTCCGGGCGACGCTAACAACCCCGTACAAGACGGTAGTTGCGTGCTTGAAAATATGATGCTTGCAGCCCATGCACTGGGACTAGGCAGTTGCTGGATTCACCGTGAGCGCGAAATGTTCGCTACTCCCGAAGGAAAGGAACTGATGAAGTCGTGGGGACTTCCCGACGGTCTGATAGGAATCGGAGCGCTGGCATTAGGATATCCGGAAGGAGAACCGGCACAGCCCAAACCACGTAAGCCCGATTACTACCGGATTATTAAATAAAAAAGGAAACCTGAACGTATGGCAGACGGAAAATATCATGTAGGATTCGCCCTGAGCGGAGGATTTATTCGGGGAATTGCCCATCTGGGTATGTTGCAGGCACTGTTCGAGCATAACATCCGTCCCGATATCCTGTCGGGTACCAGTGCGGGTGCTATCGTCAGTGTCTTCATAGCCGACGGCAGGCAGCCCTTTGAGATTATGGAGATGTTTTCCGACCGTTCGTTTACGGAACTCGCCAAGATTCGTCCGGGTAAGGAAAGTTTGTTCCAGATGGATTATTTTATCGATTTCATGAGGAGCAATCTGAGGACACGCAACCTGGAGGATCTCGAAATACCTGTCGTTGTGACGGCTACCGATTTCGATCATGGCTGTTCTGTCCACTTCACACGTGGAGAGATAGCCCGCCGTGTGGCAGCCTCGTGCTGCATTCCCGTGCTGTTCGCACCAGTCAAGATAAAAGGCGTTTATTATGTCGATGGGGGAGTTTTCATGAATATTCCCGTTACCCCGATACGCGATTTATGCGACAAGGTGCTGGCACTGAATGTCTACAAACTCGTTGCCGATGCATATAGCAAGAATCTGGCAGCCATAGCTCTCAGGGCGTACCACTTCATGTTTCAGGCGAATACATTTACCGAACTGGAAAAGGCAGACCTGATTATCGCGCCCGACGGTCTGGGATCGTACTCTAACTACGAACTGGAAAAAGCGGAAGAGATTTTCAGTACAGGGTATTTTGAGGCATCTCGGGTACTGGAGGAACTGGAAGAAGACGAAAAAGAACGGTATTTTTCGTTCAGGTAAAAAAGAAGAATGTCAAAAAATACAATAATGACTATGGAACAAAATGAAAAAATGATTATTTATCAGGTTTTTACCCGTTTGTTCGGCAATAACGAAGTAAACAACGTATACAATGGAAGCTTGCAGGAGAACGGATGTGGTAAAATGGATGATTTTACAAACAAGGCTCTGCATGAGATAAAGAAACTGGGCGCTACACATATCTGGTACACAGGCGTGATTGCTCATGCTTCCCAAACAGACTATTCTGCATATAATATTCCCCGAAATCACCCTTCAGTGGTAAAAGGAAAGGCTGGTTCGCCTTATGCCATCCGCGATTATTATGATATCGATCCCGACCTGGCTGTCAACGTAGATCATCGTATGAAAGAATTCGAAGCACTGGTCAAACGTATGCACAGCAACGGGCTGAAGGTGATTATTGATTTCGTACCCAATCACGTTGCCCGTCAGTATCACTCCATTGCCAAGCCTGCGGGTGTGAAAGACCTGGGCGAAGACGATGACAATACAAAGGCTTTTGATGTAAACAATAACTTCTATTACATACCGGGTACCCGGCTGGAAGGTGAAATAGACTTTTATAATGAACAGGCGGGCACCTACGAAGAAATGCCTGCCAAGGCTACCGGCAACAATCGTTTCGATGCTTATCCGAACAAAACCGACTGGTATGAAACGGTGAAGCTGAATTATGGGGTAGATTATATGGGAAATACAGGAAATCACTTCTCACCGATTCCTGATACCTGGAACAAAATGAAGGATATCCTGCTCTTCTGGGCCTCCAAAGGCATAGACGGTTTCCGTTGCGACATGGCGGAAATGGTACCATGCGAGTTCTGGGGCTGGGTTATTCCTCAGGTGAAGAAGCTGCATCCGGAACTGATTTTCATAGCTGAAGTTTATAATCCGAACGAATACCGTAACTATATCTTCAACGGACATTTCGATTACCTGTACGATAAGGTAGGGCTGTACGATACCCTTCGTGCCATAGTATGTGGTTACGGGTCGGCTACAGCTATAACCAACTGCTGGCAGAGTGTGAACGACATCCAGTCTCACATGCTGAATTTCCTGGAGAACCACGACGAACAGCGTATCGCTTCCGATTTCTTTGCAGGAGATGCCCGTAAGGCACTGCCGGCATTGCTGGTTTCGGCTTGTATGAATACTAATCCGATGATGATTTACTTCGGACAGGAACTGGGCGAGGAAGGAATGGACAGCGAGGGATTCAGCGGACGCGACGGACGTACTACCATCTTCGATTACTGGAGTGTAGACAGCATCCGACGCTGGTGCAATCACGGGCGCTATAATCTTCACCTGCTGAATGACCAGGAGAAAGAGCTTCGCCGGTTTTATTACCATGTTCTGAACTTATGTAATGAGGAAAAGGCCATCTCGCAAGGTGAATTCTTCGACTTGATGTATGCCAATCAAGGAAACTGGCTGATGAATGAACATCGTCAGTTTGCGTTCCTTCGCAAGCATGCCAACGAAGTGTTGCTGATACTTGTCAATTTCGATGAGATGCCGATGCCGGTTTCGGTCAATGTTCCGCGTCATGCGTTTGAGTATTTGCAGATGCCTGAAAGCGAAAGCGTACAGACTGTAGACTTGCTGACGGGAGAAAAAGAAACCATTTCCTTTACAAGTGAGAAGCCGGTAGCCGTTGAACTGCCGGGCTGGGGTGGCAAGATCCTGAAAATGACAATCTGACCTGAAGGAGTGATATAAGTTTGAAGACGGCATCATAGGATATCTCCGGTAGAACTGATATCTTATGGTGCCGTCTGTATTTCCTCTAAATGCCTGCCGCTATTGTATCTTATTCCGATTTTATTTCATCATCACCGTTGGCTAGTGGTGTATATACGGCTTTGGGCTGAGGAATGCTGAAGCTGCTGTTGGCAAAAAGTTCGGCTAGGCCGGAGATTTGTTTCAGGCGTAGCAACTCATCGCGGTCCATTCCTATGTTTTTCATTATCCATTGGTCGGACATTCCAGCCTTATCCAGTTCGGCAACGATGTTCGACATCAGCTCGATGTTGTGCGTACCTCGTGCACGATTGTGCCGGATGGTAGAACCAATGCGGTTGGATAAATCTTTGTCTATTACAACAACCGGAAGCAATCCTTTCTCTCGCTGATAGATACGCTTCGATGTCTTTAGAACGGTATATCGGTGAAATCCGTCTACCAGGATATATTTATCTTGTACCTTGTCGTAGTAGCATACACAGGGCATGGTAAATCCATCTTCCCAAATGGACAATTCCAGCAGTTTCATTTCAGGGGGAGCGACTACATTGGGGTTGTAATTATTTGCTACTACTTTCTCAACAGGTACGGCCCGTACGTTATAGACGGGACTTTTGTAATCATCGTTTGTCATCGCCAAATATTTTTGTAATTTTCCATAATTTGATTCCTCTTACTGATTTCCTCTTTGGTGGGGGAGAATCCCATATATTTGCAGGCATGATCGTTACGAAGGATACAGATGCACATCCGTTTGTAGGTAGGGATTTCCTTGAATTCGGGAATATCAATGTCTTCCTGATACTCCATTTTGACAGGATGCTTGTGGGTACGATAGTTGCTTTTGTCTACAATTTCTATGGGAATCTTTGCGTCAATCAACTTTTGAATGACATCGTCGCTGAGGCAACCTCCTTTTGTTCTCCAGAATTTGATGCTGACATTCAGGCGTCTCAGGTAACCGTTGCGTGTTTCTTCGGGGAGTGTAGAGAGTAAAAAGTACATAAATGATTTCCATGTATATCCTTCAGGCAATTTTATTTTTTGCCTTGCTGTGGCGTGTGTACTTCCATAAATTGCAGAAAAGTTAACTCCATTTACACGTCCTATCATTCTCCCCCACGTGTCAGGGTCTATCGCTTTGTACAGTGCCAGGCTCTCTATCGCTTCACTGATAAAAGGACTGGCCACCCGTTGTCGTTCCAGACTTACTCCTGCTTTGTAATAAAGGTCATATAAAGGATTATAATTCCATTTAAACTTACCGTTCGCCGTCCAGACATCCGTTGTCCGCCAGTCATATATGGGATAAGCGTTGTAAATATCATTTCCTATTTTGGAAGTCCATATATACTTGTGGTATAAGACATTTTTGGGAACCTGAAAGATACAGCGCCATCGGCTGAAACTTTCTTGTGTTCGTATGCCTACCAGACAGCAGGTGCGTGTGGCCTTTTTCTTCTTATGTAACCATTGTGCGAAATACAGTTGGAAATCGTAATCCCATGCTTCCGGCTTCAATTCTGGAAAATCTTTGATAGTCATGGCATTTTTAGGCATTTGCCGGACCCATGCATCCTTCATTTTTTCATCCCACGGGCGCCAGTAAGACTGGTACATGGAGGTGGAAGTTGCAACACGAAACGGCAGACAGATACGATACACATCAAGTAAATCTTTGTTCTTTTCCAGAATCTGGTCTACAAAGTCGATTGTCATTTTGTATTGTATTTCATAATCCATGTGAAATACGCCTATTTTACGTTTCAGGTTATTCCGCCGGATGTAATCAATACAAAGGTTTAGCAGGACTCCACTGTCTTTCCCTCCCGAAAAAGATACATAGATATTATCAAATTCATCGAATATAACTCGTAAACGTTCCTGAGTCAATTCGTAAACGTTCTTTGACTCTTGGGCTATTTCTTTCATGAGGCTTTTTGCATTTTAATGTATAGTTTCCACGTTTTTGTTATTTCAAATCCTTTGCGCTCAAACAAATCTTTGTGAAGAGTTTGCACTACAGCCACCAAGGGCTGTGTGCTTTCCTCTTCATCAGTTAGGACTGCGTCCAGCAGAGCTTCCAATATCGCATCGTGATTCTCTGCCTTGGCATAATAATTATTGATGATATGTTCGTTCTTACGCAAGTTTAGTGGTATAAAGCCTGCTACTTTGTGTTCTTCTATTGCAATATACCACACAAATTGTTCTCCGGTTTTAAATGGATAACCATTGTTATATTGCAAAATATTAGGATCCATGACCAAAGGACCTACTAGTTGATATAATTGTTTGTCTGTACCTTGTAATTTAAGTATTTGTATCATTAGCTATTATTTATACGTACTCTAGCAAAGATACTTAAAAAAGGCCATACTTACAATTTCTTGTCTGAAATCAATCGCGCGATACGTGTTTTGCTTTGAGCTCCTTTGGTGAGGAGATAAACATGTTTGTATGCGTCACGATTCAGTTCTGTAGGTGAACCGTTTATCAGGATGATATTGCGATCGTTGGCAAATTTTAGGATACCGTTTACGTTGTTTGGGTGCAGTTTACCTATTTCGTCCATCATACAATGCAGCTTGAAGTCCTTGAATTTCTGCGAAGCACTTTCCTTGAATACGTACAGCAACATGATGTTTATCATGGCTTTCACCAGAATGTCCGTACCTTCCGAACCTACATTCGAGAGTTTCTCCACGAAACCGGTATCGTTGTTGTTTTCTACGATACGGAAACGAAGTTCGAATGAATCGTACAACCGGATTTTATCGTACCGGTAAGCATGCATTTCCTTGATGAAATCACGCAGTAAAGCGATGGCTTCCTGTTTGACCAACTGCTCGTTTTCACTCGAGAACAGGTTTGTCCCCGGCGCAAGATCGTAAGCATGTTCGTTGTAATACTTCTGTATTGCCCGTAAAGAGTTTACTACACGGTTGCTGCTTTCCTCAACCTTCATCTCAATTCGTTGGATGACTCCGACGAAATTGCATGTCTGGAAACCTTTATTTACCTTGTTAATCAGATCATGGATGTCGCTTTCCGAAGCAGTCAGCATCGACGTATCCATGCTGATACGCTTGAAAATATCGGAATGTTCGTTGTTGATGCGACGGATAAATTGACTGATTTTATTTTCTTCCACGAAATCATGCAGTTCTTCGGCAAAGCGGATATATTCCCAGTCCTCGTTGAACTTGGTTTTGAACTTGAACGTATTGTCTTCTCCAAAGTGTCCGGTGAAGATATTTACCTCCTTGCGCAGACTGCTTTGTGATTCTGTATACTGGCTTTGCATTCGTCCCAGTTCATTTATTAACTCCATGCAACTTTTCTGTACGGTGAGTCCGGTATCGGGACACTTTTCCAATCGGAAAATATCCTGATGAGGCTTGTACCATTCGTAGACAGAGATTCTTTCATAGGCTTCCAAATTGTTGGAAAAAGTACGTACATTCTCTTCCGCTTCATTTACCGACTTGGAGAGTTTGTCTATTTCTCCCTGCAAACTGTTAATCTCCTTGCGCACATTTTCTTTTTCATTGTCGAGCAACCGTTTCTGTTCTTCATATTCGCGTTTCCATTCCGGAATATGATTGATCAGATCGCGTTTATCCTTTTGATATTCGATGAGCAACGTAGCATGGTCCTTGATGAACAGCAATTCCTGCTCAATGTCCTGCAACTGCTTGGCAATGTCTTGCAGACGTTCAGTATCGGCTCCTTGTTTGTGAAGCTCTTTCTGCATGTCGTTCTCATAGTCTGCCTTGACAGATGCGATACGTTTCTGCTCTTCTTGCTCTTCTTGTTGTATGGTGTCCGCCTGTTTTTTCTTTTCGTTTGCCAGATTGTGCTGAAGTCCGCTCCATTCCTGTTTCAGAGTGTTCAGTTTCTCCGCTTTTTCTTTATTCAGGTTGTTCAGTTTTGCCTCTATCTGTTTCAGTTCGGAGTGAGCCTGTGCTTTCTGGTTTTCCAGCTCATGCATTTTCCGTTCTCTCTCTGCTTCGGCCTTGTTCTTCCAGTCTTCCAGGTCGAGCATGTCCTGCTGATATTGCTGTTCCAGCTTTCCCAGCTCATACTCTTGTACAGAGATCACATCCTTCTGCTCTTTTATTTTCGGCTGATATTTGTTTTTCAGCGCTTCTTCCAGCTCTTCCTTGGCTATTTGCAGACGAGTGATTTCGGAAGCAATCTCTTCCAGACGGTGTGTTCCGGTTTCCTTTTCCTTCTGATAATCGTTGATTGACTTGATATGTCGCTCTATGCCTGCCAGGTTGATGGAGATGCCATAGAAAGACTCTCCGTTATCGTGTAGCTGAGGCGATAAGCCCGTCTGCCAGAGAATAGATTCGTCACACAACTTACCAATGTTTTCCTCCCATCCCGGCTTGTTGTCCTTCAGCCAGCCCTGCAACGTATTGCGGCTGTTCTGCAAGAAAGTTTCCAGTTCGTCGACACGCAGTTTCAACTGCTGCTGCTCTGCTTGCAGGCGAGTGAGGGCATCATCCTTTTCTTTCATGCCACGCTGTAACTCATCTTCCCATTTCAAGGTTATCTCCTTGATGATGAGCTGGGCATTGTCGATACGGTTTTTCTTGCTCATGTGCATACCCGTATACGACTGTATGCGATGTTTCAGTTCTTCCTGTTCAGCTTCGAAGAAAACTTCCTTGCGGCAAAGCTGCATCTGATAGTCGATAGCCGTCAGTGCACTTTGCTTTTCACTTCTCTCCGGATGCAGTTGCTGCGAGAGCTGTTCGTATTCCTGATACAAAGTCTCTGTAGCAGTTTCATGGCGTCGGCGTCCTTCTTCGATACGTGCATTGTAAGTACTGTTCAGTTCATCCAGTTGCTTGAGCTTTGCCTCGTGAATCTTATTCCATTGCTCGTCGAGGCTCTGAATAAGCGACTTATATTTTGTTGATATTTCCGTGTACTGAGAAGTCAGGATACGCTGTTCTTCCACCAGTCCGTCCCGGCGGTTTTTCCATTCCTCCTTTCGGGCAGACCGTTCCATGACCTGTTCTATCTGTTGACGGGCATATTCTTTTTCCTTGCTTTGTGCTTTCTGCAATTCATTGTTCAGCACGGCAATTGTTTCCTGCAACTTGTCGCAGCGCTGACGTGACTGCTCTTGCAGTTCCTGACGGCGCCCGATCAGCTTGCTCCGTTCGTTTTCTGTATGTATTTTTTTCTCCTGCCACTGAGGAAGTACCTCCTTCGCCTTGAGGTAAGCAGCCACCAGTTCACGGCAACCTTGAGCTAGGGCGGTCTGTTGTTTCGAAACCTGTGCCGAGAGTGAAGTGATTTCTTTTGCTTGTTTTTGCGTTTCCCGCTTTTGGAACTCCTCGATATCGTGCAAGCGGACCTCAAAGTTTTTTAGGTGTTCCTTGTAGTTGTTCAGGTCGATGGCCGTTTCATCTTCGTTGATGGATGAGATAATTGTCTTCTTGATGAACTCTGCGTCGAGCTTGGAGTTCAGCAACACATTCTGGATGGTACGTGGAATGTTCTGGTACTGCTTGCTTTCCATCAGTGAGTACTTCCTCATATCGGGAGCCACTCCGTTGCCGTAAAGAATGTTCCGATACTCATCGAACGTATAGATGATGCGTGAATAATCCACGTTCAACTGGTCGAGCTGCATACGTATGCGGTCGGCTCCGCTATAAGCCGTGCGTGTTTCCGGATCGATGAAAAACTCTTTCCGGTAGGGAGAGTCGATAAAACGGTAGCTCACACGGTTCATCGACTTGAAGCTAAGAATGCAGAACGCACCGTTTTCGGTAGCCACTTCGTAAACGATGTACGAGTTGGCATAAGGGAAATAATACTCCGTGTAGCTTTGTTTCTCCACCGGAATACCCAACTTCTGCGTATCGGCATTATAAAAGAAGAGGATAGAGCGAAGTACGGTACTTTTTCCCACCCCTTGCGTTCCGATGAAATGAACGTTTCCGTCCAGGTAAATATCGTCGGCGTAAGGAATGTTCGCACTATTTATGAAGATGATTCTATTCAGGTTTCTCATTGTCTTGAGTGTCGTCGTAAATGTTTATACTTTCAACCAGGCGCTCCAGATAGTTCCAGGAGCTCATTACCTTGTATGTATTGGTCTTTTCATTCTCCAGTTCCAGAAAGGAGTCACGCGTAAGCTGGCGGATCATGTTATCCAGCACTTCCTTGCGTACATCCTTGTCGGAGAAATGTTTGCGGATGCCGTCCAGCTTGTTCTGTAGCATCACGTTGATGTTTGCTTCTACCAATATCTGCTCGGGCTGGAAACGATGTCCCGGACCGAACGTTTCGTCGTATGTCTTGAACAGATCGAGCACATCAATCCAGTAGTAAGCACGCAGAATTTTCTGTTCAAGCGTGACACGCGGTTCGATGCGTGAAAAGTAAAAGTATTCATTGCCCCGTTCCAGGGTATATCCTATCTGGGCAAAATAAACAGACAATGCTTCAAAGTCATCGTCTATCATATCGTACAAGTTGCGTATATCTTCGTTGGTACTGTTCGAACTGATGAACTGTCCCTTTTGCAGGTAATCGAAAATAGCAGCCGTATGATCGGGTATTCTTATATTTAGTTCCATAGTCTTGTTTTATTCTTTGCAGACATGCTTTATATATGCTTTAATAAAACGGTTTAACTTATTTATTATAAGCTATATATCGGTTTATAATATGGGATAGATACGAGCATATTCATAACTCTTGTACACGCCGAAGTCGTCCGTGATGCGGAACTGAGATTCGTAAAGCGATACAATCTGGCAGAACAGCGTGGTACGTTCTTCCTCGCTCACCTTCCTGTGAAACGCATAGCGCATGAGGAACGAAAACAAATCCTCCGGTTCGGCCGTAGGATCCTTCCATACGGCTTCGGTCTGTGCCTGAATATAGTCGCCCATTGTTTCTTCCAGGTTGATGCTTTCCTGATACATGGCTTGCGAAGTCAGGTCTTCTTCACTGAAAGCCCCGGCTTCGTTGCTGCGTATCGTTTCCCGGTACTGAAGATTCTTTATCACCTTCAGGATGATGGGACGCGCCTCGTCCGAGTTCAGGTAATTGATAGATAGCTTGAACGATACGGGTGCCGCACCTTCCAGCAGCACAGAGTGTTCATTTTCCAGCACCTCGGCCAGGTTACTTTTGGCGCGTAGCTCAAACTGATCTTGCAGATATTTTACCCGGCGTATCTTTTCCACCAGAATAATCTGGCTTTTAATCTGGTTCAGGTAATTGATGATATCCTGCTGGGCACGAATCAGACTGTGAGCCGAAAGCTGAAGTTCCCGGCGCAGTTCCAGCAGAATACGGCTCAGTTCCTCGTCGGTAGCCTGCTGGAAGAACAGTCGTTCCTCATGCAAGATCAGGTTTTCCGTCGTGTCAATCAGCTGCTGGATATTGATTCGTTTCTTGTCGAGATTTTCCAGCTTGGCAATTTTTATCTGATACGTCGGTTCATGCTTGAAAGCATGGTCGATGCTGGTTTGCAGGTTCATGATGTTTCGGATGGTCGTACGCGCTATTTTCTGAAACGTAATCTTGATGTTCCTTACATAGCTGGCCTTTCGTGAAGGAATCTGCTCCTTCAGGTAATAATCCATCAGTTCGTGGAGATATTCTATGTTCTCGTCTATGATGGAAGTATTGATTTCTTCGTTCGCTTCGAGCAGGAGTTCGAAGAAATCCATGAAGCGTGCGTCCAGTTCCACAAAATTACCATTCTGGTGAATAACCTCTTTTTCGATGAGCAGCTTCAGGCGGTTCTCGTCGTCTTTCAGCAGAGCCAGTGCATCGGAATATCTGAAGCTGAGTATTTTTCTTTTCTCGAACATTTCCGTCAGCAGCCCTCTTGCCGCGGCGACGGTATTTATTATTTCGTGTATCGAACGGAATATGTACATAATACGTATAAAAAATCCTCGCAAAGTTATAGCTTGGCGAGGATTTTTCCTAATTTTTAGCGTTTGTTTGAGCCTTTTCCGGCAGAAAATTCACCTGAAAATTTGCCGGTACTCCTTCCGCAGTGGAAGGGAATGATGCTATTCCCGGTAGTTCAGACTTTATATCTACCGGTGCTTTTAGAGAAGGGGAGCCCCGAAAGGGCTTTGGCTTTCTTCAATCCACCACTGGAAACTCAATTGTTTCATTGGCTTCGTTCCAGTTTTCAATTGTGAATTTTCCGGAACTCCCCCCTGCAAAAATATCTCCGATAACAATATTAACCGTCAGACGCGTATTGGCCGTCAGGGTTGAAACCAGATTTTTCGACAATGTATGCACACTTCCGTCTTTCAGCGTAATGACCAGTGTGAGCAGAGGGTTAGGAGCAGAAGGGAACAACATGACCATTGCGTTGCTCATCTCGGTATTGTCGGTAGAGCGCACCAGATTGAACTGTACTGTTTTCGTCATGTTGCTAGGTTCTGCAGTATACAAGTTCAGCTTTTCGGCTATTCCACCGATCAGTACCTTTATATCTGTAATGTTTGAGTTGATGACTGCGTTGTTTTTAGTCTTGACGATCACCTTCAGTCCGGCTACTACACGATTCATGTTTGCCTCCAGATCTTCCTGTCCGATGACTACTTCCTTGTTTACATGTACCATGTCGTATACAGGAATGTACGTTGTATCCTGACTGTTCTTTCGTAGGCTGAAATACAACTGCGAAAGATCGGCTCCGAGTGTCAGTCCGGGTTCCACGATTGCCGGAGTTGTGTGAATGGGCTCTTCGTATTTGGGAGTTCCCCAGTATACTATGTTATAATTACCCACCGGCAGTGAAACCTCACGGTTGTAATCTCCCGTAATGTTTCCGTCCAGAACGTTGTAGAAACCGTAAAATACGCTTAGCGTATTGTTTACGTAGTTTCCAAAGTAGATAGAGCTTCCCCCCAGGCAAGGATAAGCTTCCACAATACCGGTGAGCGGACTCTGAGATCCGTTCACGCGGGTATGTAATGTGGGAGTCACAAGGTTGGTTGATGATTTTGTAGGGAGGCTGTAGCTGTCGTCCCTGCATGCTGTTGCAATTGTTAAAAGTGCAAGCGCTCCTAATGTGATTTTTTTCATAAGTAGTTTGTCTTTATATTGAACAATTAAAAGTAATAAAAGTTTTTTCGAAAAGTAAGATTTTATCCGAAAAAAGTGAAAAATTTTTTTATAAGTCTGACGACCGACTGAAAACAGGTTTTTAGCAGGGATCGTATGACGTATCGCATGCCGGCATATATCAGGTTCCTTCCCTCGGAAGATGCAGGTATTTTGTCGGATTGCGGCTGGAATTCGGATTATTTTTTGTACAAAAACTTAGAAAATTTGTACAAATTTTCAGAAAACGTCGAGATGTTTTTGGAAAAGCGCGGATAGCTTTTCCCAAAGTCCGGACATCCTCTTTTTGAAGTCTGGACAGAAGGGCACAAGTTCTTAATTAAAGAAAAACAACATACGGCGAAAAGCGAAAGATTGTATCTTTGTCGGGTAATTAGATAGAGTGTTTATGATGAAGAAACGTACAAAAGGGATGTTGAAAATAGCCGGAATTTCTATCGGCTCACTGATTGCGATCGTCTTGATTGTGATTGCAATCGTAATAAATTTTGTGTTTACTCCTGCAAAACTTACTCCTGTGGTACTGAAAACAGCCAATCAGGCACTGAATGCCAAGCTCGAAATGAAGAGTGTGGAACTGACTTTCTTTTCTACTTTTCCCCGTTTCGGGTTGAAGCTGGTGGACGGACATCTGGTTTCGAAGGCGCTGAATGATACGGCGTGGCAGAAGACCGATTCATTGCTTTCGTTTGGAAAGTGCGTAGTTGTAATCAGTCCGCTGGATTATTTGATGAAACAGAAGATTACCTTGAATTATCTGGAATTGGAGGATGCTTCGGTCTATGCTTACAAGAGCAGAGAGGGAGTAGCCAACTGGGATATTGTGGCTTCCGATACAACTGCGGTTGAAACCGATACAGCCTCGGCCGATAAGCCTTTGTTGTCGGGAGGTATCGATATCCGCCGGGTGTCTATGAAACGGACAAATGTGATTTTTGATGACCGCGATACGAGGGTATATGCTCGTCTGACGAATGCGTCACTGAATCTGACGGCATCCTTGCATAAAGAGCATTCTACACTGGGACTGAAGTTCGCGAACGACAATATACTCTTCTGGCAGGATGGACAGCTACTGGTCAACAAGGTTGCTACGGAGCTGAAGACTTCCCTCGATCTGGACCGTCGTACACGTACCCTTACGCTGAATGGTGCCAATATTTCGATAAACGGCATAACCTTCGATATGAAGGGAACCTTGAAACGCGATACGGTACAGCGTGCCCTCAACGTGGATGTGACGTATGCCTTGCATGCTCCTTCGCTGGAAACCGTGCTGAACATGGTGCCCGAAAGTGTACTGAAGCGTGAGGAGATGACGACGAAGGGCAGTGTGAAGATGGAGGGCGATGTGAAGGGATGGTACGGAAAGCAGCGGATGCCTGCCGTTACCCTGAAAGTGAAGATAGATAAGGTTTCGGCCAGGTACGACAAACTACCGTACGGGATAGATGACTTTACGGCCGATTTTGATGCTTTTGTCGACCTGATGCGTGAGCAGCCTTCGTATGCTAACCTGAAGATTTTCCATTTTCAGGGAGCACATACAGATATTCTTGCCGATGCCAAGGTAACCGATTTGCTGGGGGACCCGGATATCACGTTCAATACGAAATCGAAAGCGGACCTTACGGCATTGGCGAAGACTTTTCCCTTGCAGGAGGGCGTGACGATAGGCGGAAGTCTGGATGCCGACCTGCACCTGAAGTGTCGGCTTTCTTCTATCAAGAAACAGGATTTGGGACGTATCCGTATGGGCGGAAAACTGGAGATGAAGGGCCTTTCGCTGCGTGATACGAACAAGGATTTTGAGTTTACAAGCGATGCTTCTCTCAAATTCATAGGCAATGATAATTTGGCGGCTCATGCGGAGATCAACAAGCTCGTCTTGCGGTCTAAGCTGGGGAACTCGAATGTGGAGAAACTTACGATGACGGTCAAGTCGACTAACCCGCAGGATACTACCCGCATAGCCGATATGGAGTGCAAGTTCTCGTTGAACCGATTGAAAGGTGGCATGGGCGATTCGCTTGCACTGTTCTGCCAGAAAGCTGATGCGACGGTACGTTTGCAACCCGGAAAGAAGAATCCTTCCATGCCTCAGGTGTCGCTTTCGCTGAAAGCCGATACCCTGTTCTGTCGTGCAGGACAGACAAAGATGGGAATGGATAAGGCGGGGTTCGCGGTAACAGCCGAGAAACTGCGTGATTCTCTCTGGATTCCAAAAGGAATCATCGGTTTTAACCGCATGAAGATGTTGACCCCTGAATTTGCATTGCCTATCCGTATGAAAAAAACTTCGGTGACGGTAGGCAACCGGATGATTACGCTGAAGAATGCGACGTTCCGCGTAGGACACTCCGACCTGACGGCTACGGGATCAATCTACGACTTGTATGGTACGATGAAACGCCATCGCCCGTTGCGTGCAAAGCTGGAAATTTCTTCCCGCAACCTGGACTGTAACCAGATAATCAACTCACTGAATTTTCCGGAAGATACACTTCAGGCAGAAGCCGATACAACCTCTTCTTCTTTGGCGTTGTTTGTCGTTCCGAAAAATCTCGATTTCGAATTGCAGACCAACCTGAAGCGGGTGAAGTACGATAGTATGGTATTCGAAGATGTACAGGGAGCTGTCGACATTCGCAATCAGGCTGTTCATCTGAAGAATCTGAGCATGAGGGGAATGGATGCGCAGATGAATGCTACGCTGGTCTATCGTGCCCGGGAAAAGAAGAGCGGGTATGCCGGATTCGATTTCAAGTTGCATAAAATCAATATTGCCAAACTGGTAGAATTTGCTCCGTCGCTGGACACGATTGTCCCGATGCTTCGTTCGTTTCAGGGGGTAGTCGACTTTGATGCGGCTGCCGAAGCGGTGCTCGACTCGAATCTGAATATCAAGATTCCGTCGTTGCGCTCTGCCGTACACATCAAGGGCGACAGTCTGGTGCTGATGGATGGAGAGACCTTTGCCGAGATTTCGAAGATGCTGATGTTCAAGAACAAGAAGCGTAACATGTTCGACAGTATTTCCGTGAACATGACGATAAAGGATGGTAACGTGACGGTATATCCTTTCATCGTTCAGATAGACCGGTACAAGGCGGCTGTGGGAGGTACTCAGGGACTGGATATGAATTTCAACTACCATATTTCTATCCTGAAATCGCCTCTGCCGTTTAAGATGGGTGTGAATATCACGGGAAACTTAGACAAGATGAAATTCAAGCTGGGAAAGGCGAAATACAAGGATGCCGTGACTCCGGTAGAAATTCGCAAGGTAGACAGTACGCGTATCAATATGGGACAGCAGATTGTGAACGATTTCCACCGGATAATGAGCCGGAAGCCTGAATCCAACTAATTGTCGTGCTCAGGCTTTGTGCGCTGCATCTTGCGCAAAATGCGCGGGAATTGTATGGCAAAGATAATCGTACAGCAGATGGCGGCGGTAGCATCGGAGATTCCCTCGGCGGCATATACGCCGGGCATACCCAGAAAATGGGGAAGGATAAGTGCCAGCGGAATGAGGAGAATAACCTTACGCAGCAGGGCTATGAAGACCGAAACCTTGGCTTGTCCCAGTGCGACGAACATGTTCTGGCAGGCGCGCTGCAAACCGAAGATGGTCATACCTCCCAGAAAGATTGGCATGACTTGTTCTACGGTCGCTATCAGTTTCTGGTCGCTCGTAAAGGCAGATGCTACCAGCGACGGGAAGAGGATCATGAACAGTACCAGCACGAAGTTGAAGGAGAACATGATGGTCAGCACGATTCTGAAGCATTCTTTCAGTCGTTCCTTGTTGTGGCGTCCGTAGTTATAGCTCGCAATGGGGACAAATCCTTGGGCGAATCCTGCCAGCGGAACACTTACAATGAGCATGGCACTCTGCATGATGGTCAGTGCGCTGACGTAGATATCTCCGAATTTTTCCAGACTGCTGTTCAGTACAAAACCGACGAGACTTTCTGTACTCGACATGATGAAAGGAGAGATTCCTAAGGCTAAGATGGAAAGCAGAATACCCTTATGTAATTTCATGTACTTGAGTTCCAGTCGCAAGGAAGCTTTTTTCGAAGTAAGAAAGGATATTACCCAGATTGCGCTGCATGCCTGTGACAGGATGGTGGCGAGTGCAGCTCCCTTTACTCCCATATTGAAAGTGAAGATAAACAGCGGGTCCAGACCGATGTTCAGGATGGCACCAATGAGAACCGAATACATGGCAATAGCAGGACGTCCCTGCGTATTGATGAAGGTGTTCAATCCCACGGAAAGTTCTACGAACAATGTCCCCAGCAGATAAATGGAAAGATAGTCGGTTGCGTAGCCGATAGTACGTTCCGATGCTCCGGTAAAAAGCAGTATCGGCTCCATGAAGATGTAAGTGATGGTGGAAGTCACTAGCGTAAAGAGCAGTAGCAGAATAAATCCGTTACCCAAAATCTTGCCTGCACGCTCGCGGTCACCCTGCCCCAAGGCAATGGCGGCAAGCGGACTTCCTCCGCCTCCTACGATGGCGGAGAAAGAAGATATCAGAATGATGACGGCACCGGTTACTCCGATGCCTGCCAGTGCATCCGTTCCGATACCGGGTATGTGACCGATATAGATACGGTCGACAATGTTATAGAGTAAGTTTACCAACTGTGCGGCGACGGCTGGAAGTGCCATCTTGAATATAAGCGGCAACATGCGGTCGGTTCCGAGTCTCTCTTCGTATGCGTTTCCCATCTTTGCTTTTCTTAAAAATCGTGCAAAGGTAGCGATTTTTTTCGGAACCGATTCACTTGCTCTCGAAAGCTGTGTGCTTTGGGCGGAAAGGCATGTCAGGGCTTACCGTCGGTTTGCTGAGGTTTGATGGTTGGTTTTGTTTTCTTTTTTCCAAGTTTCTTGGCTTTTTCCCATGCGGCCTTGCGTGCCTCATACAGCTCACGCTGCCGTTCCAGATAGTTATCTGCCATGATTGATCCGTATTGATTAATGTGTTAGTTCCAGTTTAATTCGTCCTGCATCCGGCGGAGCGCAGCGTTGTAGTCTTCTACCAGCTCTTTCATTACCTCATCTACCGTTTGCAGACGTTTGATCATCGAAGCAACTTGTCCGATTTCCAGTTCGCCTTCAAACAAATCTCCTTTGAAAATACCCAGCTTGGCACGTCCGCGTCCCAGCAGGGTTCGCAGTTCGTCGACAGAGGCTCCCCGCAGTTCGGCTTCTTCCACGTGCTTGTAGAAATCATTCTTGACCAGTCGGGTAGGAGCAAGCTGTTTCAGCGTCAGGATGGTATCGCCTTCATTCAGGCGCAGACAGCGATCCTTGAACGTAAAGTGTGCGGAACTCTCTTCGGTCAGTGCGAAACGGGTACCAATTTGTACGCCGTCGGCTCCCAATGCTCTTGCTGCCAGGATGGCTTCTCCGCTGGCAATACCTCCGGCAGCAATAAGCGGCAGGGTACAACTTTTCTTTACGGCCGGAATGAGGCACAGGGTAGTCGTTTCTTCTCTTCCGTTATGTCCTCCAGCTTCAAAACCTTCGGCTACGATGGCGTCGACGCCAGCTTCCTCACATTTGGCTGCGAACCGTGTGGAAGAGACCACATGTGCTACGATGATTCCCTTGTCGTGCAGCCATTCAGTCCATGTCTTTGGATTTCCGGCAGAGGTAAAGACAATCTTTACACCTTCGTCGGCAATGATTTGCATCAGCGCATCCATTTCCGGATACATCAGAGGTACGTTTACACCGAAAGGTTTGTCGGTTGCCGCCTTGCACTTGCGGATGTGCTCGCGTAAGGTTTCAGGATGCATGGACCCGGCTCCTAAGAGTCCCAGTCCACCGGCATTGCTCACCGCAGAAGCTAGTCGCCAGCCACTACACCATACCATACCTCCCTGTATAATGGGATATTTAATTCCGAAAAGATGACATATTCTGTTCATAGTCTGTTGCTTTTTTGCAAAGATAGGCTTTTCCCGGATTTTCGCAAAGTTAAATTTCGCAACTTGTTGCCTTGAATACAGGGCGAGGCTGCTGGCTCTCTGTCTCGAAACCGAACCAGTAATTCAGCTTTTCGTTTTCGGTTGCAGGAAGCAGGCAGAGTCTTAAACACTCGTGATAACTGCCGTATACTACGTTCCAGTTGTCGGGAGGAGTGACATGCTTGGTACGTATGCGTGCGGCTGGCTGTTTCTTGAGCGACATTCCGGCTTCTATCCAGGCTAAGGTGGCAGCTGTTTCGTAAGCTGGGTACGACTGTTTGCAGAATTCATATAAAATCACACCGCGGCGCTCCTGACTCATGGGCTGGTCGGCTACTCCGAGTGCGATGAGATGCGCTAAAAAGCGATGCAGGAAATCGGGCTGCTCTACAATCAGGCGGCGCGTGATATCTTGCCAGACAGGTGTATTATAAAAACCGTCGAGCAGGCGCGACAACAGGTGTGCCGTTTGCAGTTCATCGGGAGTAATCGCTTCTGTTTCCAGCACTTCGTAAGGCGGAAAAGGAGAATACTTGATACCTAGTTCGTCGGCACGGCGGCGCATCTCTGTACCCGGCAGCAGTTTCAGCGATTCAAGCTGGATTTCTCCGGCACGATAGGAGGCGAGTGTACGGACATCCTCGAATATCTCCTCTAGCTTGTAGAGCGGAAGTCCGGCAATCAGGTCGGCATGCGTTTCCATATTATTCAGCGAGCAGAGGTATTTCAGCCCCTCCAGGGCATCGGATAATTTACCCATGCGGCGACTGGTTGTAAGCACTTCTTCGCGAAGGCTCTGTATTCCGGCCTCCAGATGGAGCAGTCCCTGAGGCATACGTGCCAGTTCTGCCTTCAACTCATCGGAAAGCAGGGCAGGGTGTATTTCCAGATGAAAGCGAATGTCGGGAAATTCCAGAAACAGATCGAGCAGAGCTTTGGCATGACGGCTGTTGTAATTGAACGTACGATCGAGTACGCGGATATTGCGGATACCGTGGCGATGAATAATTTGAATGCGCTCGCGAATGGTATCAATAGGCAAAGTCCGGACAGGCTTTTCCCCTCCACTGACACAGAAAGCACAAGTATTGAAGCATCCACGTGTCGTTTCCAGTTGCACGAAGGGCTTGCTCCAGTTAAAAAAACGACTTGTTTCGGGAGGAACCAGCCGGTCGAAGTCGAGCACACGTGCGATGCCGTTGTCGTGATAAGTTCCGTCGGCTCTGTCAAGATAACATAAACCGGCAATATTTTTCCACTCGGCAGGAATGTTCCAGTACTTCAGCCACTGGGCAACAACCTCTTCTCCTTCTCCTCTGAAAACACAGTCTACGAAAGGATTGCGATTCAGAAAACTCTGGTTTTCTCCTAAAAATTCAGGGCCTCCCAGCGTGATGCAGCAATCAGGCAATAACGCTTTGGCGCGTGAAAGCACGTGAAGCAACATTTCGTGGTTGAAGAGCCAGCAGGTTGCTGCAATAATATCAGGTCGGCGCCGGTAGATTTCTCCAGCAATCATGCCCGGATTCTCGTTGACTGTAGCCAATACGATATCCCATTCGATAGAATTGTCGTCTGATAATTGTGCGTGTATTGCAGGAAGAGCTAAGGAAGAATGTGCGTAAGAACTGTTCAAGTCGAGCCAGACTATCTTCATAAATCAAGAATATATATAAAAGAAATGTCATCCCAAACGCCTTTCTTTACAGAAACGCTCAGGATGACATTCGCTATGATAATTAAACTTTAATTACAGCAAGTATTGTGAGCTGATAGATTCGTTAGTCATCACGCGGCGGATTGTTTCAGCAAACATATCAGCGATAGAAAGCTGTTTAACTTTTGCGCAGCGGTTTGAATAAGGAATACTGTCGGTAAATACCAGTTCCTCCAGTTGTGAGTTCTGAACACGTTCAGAAGCTGGACCAGACATTACGCAGTGTGAAGCAATGGCACGAACTGAAGTTGCACCGGCTTCCTTCATGATGTCGGCAGCTTTGGTTATTGTACCGGCTGTATCTACCATATCGTCGATAAGGATAACATTCTTTCCTTTTACATCACCGATAATTTGCATAGAAGCAACGACATTTGCTTTTTCACGTGTCTTGTGGCACAAAACCAAAGGCACATCTAAATATTTGGCATACGTGCTGGCACGCTTAGAACCACCTACGTCGGGAGTTGCGATAACCAGATTTTCCAAGTTCAAAGACTGGATGTAAGGAGCAAAAATTGTAGAACCGTAGAGGTGGTCTACCGGAATGTCGAAGAATCCCTGAATCTGGTCAGCGTGCAAGTCCATAGTGATCAGACGATCGATACCGGCAACACTCATCAGGTTGGCTACCAGTTTTGCACCGATAGATACACGTGGTTTGTCCTTACGGTCCTGACGTGCCCATCCGAAATACGGAACTACTGCGATAATGCTCTTGGCAGAAGCACGTTTTGCTGCATCAATCATCAGCAAAAGTTCCATTAAGTTGTCTGAATTCGGGAAAGTAGATTGTACGAGGAATACGTGCTGTCCACGAATAGATTCTTCGTAAGATACTGCAAATTCGCCGTCGGCGAAGTGAGTAATGTTCATGTTACCCAGTGGGCATCCTAAACTGTTACAGATTTTTTCTGCAAGGTATCTCGAGTTTGTACCCGAGAACACTTTGAATGATGATGTTTCGCTCATTGTAATATTTTGATATATTGCCTAAATATTTAAGTGCAAAGTTACGCTATTTCTTCAAGCATGACAAGTGAAATAAAAAAACTTTAATCCGCAAGTCGCTTCAGCTTCCTGAAATGTTCGATCAGGTTCTGATAATTATAGTCATGATTGGGATCGAACTTGTTCCACAATCCGCCAAGAATCGCCGCACCTCCAAAGCCATAATCTTTCACTTGCAGGATATTGTCCTCATCGATACCTCCCAATGCGATAACGCGCTTGTCGATTATTCCTTCTTTTGCAGCCTGACGAATCTGTTCGGGGGTATATCCGGCGGCATATCCTTGCTTGGAGATGCTGTCGAATACCGGACTAAGAAATACATAATCGAAATTGGCTTTCTTTTCTTTTACCTCTTCCAGCGAGTGGCAGGAGGTACTTATTTGTCCGGAATAATTGTCTGGTGCAACAGGATTACGATGGTTCAGGTGAATACCTTTGAGATTATATTCTTCTTTCAAATAAAAGTGTCCATGTACTACGATACGTTTCCGGTACTTTTCCGGAATGAGGGTCAGCAGACGTTCTGCATAAACCGGGGCGGTATCGGGCTTGCGCAGGTGAAGATAGTCCAGTCCTTCGTCGAAAAGCGTAGTTATGATCTTATCTTCCTCTACGAAATATGTAGGCTTGGTTATCAATATCAGTTTCATGTGAAAACATAATTGTGGCGCAAAGGTAGTAACATGTTTGTAATATTCCTAAAAGATTTTAGAATATATTTTCACGAGGGCTGAAAATCAGCCAGAAATGTCCCTAAATGGGTTTTTATTGATGCTTATTTCATTTCTTAACTTCATGCTTTCCGTGAAAATATCTTATATTTGCGGTGAAATGTTTTACAATAGTTGTACAAAAAATGCCGACCTTCAAAGTAGTTGTCCTGCCACACCAGAAAAGAAATGACGGAACATATAATGTAAAGGTAAGGGTAACTCAAGACAGGGTGTCGAGATTTATCCGTACAGCCCATTATGTGTCCGCTTCAGATATTTCCAAGCGCAAAGATAATGGAAAAGAACGAATAAAAATCAAAAATCAGGCAATAAACGACTTGATGGACGGGCTTATTCTCTCGTACCGACATAAGCTGGCCGAAGCTGGTCCGAAGGTGGAGGAATGGGATGTCGACCAGATTGTAGAATATATCACTGCCAAGCATGACAAGAAGTTTACACTTGATTTTATAGAATATGCCCGTAAATATATCGCTCTGATCAGGAAGCAGGGAAGAACCGGAACTGCCAAAGCTCACCAGACAGCCATTAATGCTCTGGAACGCTTTGTCGGTGGAAGCCTTGATATAAATTCCATCAACCTTTCATTTCTAAAGAAGTTTGAAGCGTTTATTCTTTCCGAACCTAAGTTATACTTCAATCGTAAGGATGGTATGGTTGCTCTGGAAGGCGAAAAGGCTAAAGCATCGGTCACATCTTACATGTCGACTTTGAAGTTTATACATCGTATGGCCAAGGATGAGTTCAACGACGAAGAAAACGGTGTGATCAATATCCCCTTGTCGCCATTTGCAAAGTATTCTATACCCAGACCGAACGCGCCTAAGCCGAGGGCTCTTACTATAGAGCAGGTTCAAAAGATCATTGACCTGCCATATAAGACTTATCCCAATTCTTTGTATAACCTGGCAAAGGATGTGTTCCTTTTGTCATTCGGGCTTATGGGTATGAATACGGCAGACATGTATGAGGCGAACAGGGTAGAGGATGGTGTATTAATCTATGAGAGAAAGAAAACACGTACCCGCAGAAGTGACAGAGCGGAGATGAAGGTTAAGGTAGAGCCGGAGATTATGTGTATAATGGAACAGCATAAGGGGCATGATTCTTTGTTCTCTTTCCGTGAGAGGTTTTCCGATCCGAAGAATTTCAATGGTTTGGTAAATCGGGAACTAAAGACGATTGGGGCTGAAATCGGTGTTCCTGACCTGAACTTCTATTATGCCCGTCACACGATGGCGTCCATTTGTGCCAACAGATTGGGAATAGACATTGCACGTGTGGACGAAATGCTGAACCATAGTGATCCAAAGCTGGCACTTGCGAGGGTTTACATTGAAAAGGACTTTAAACCGCTTTGGGAAGCAAACCGTAAACTGATAGATTTATTTGATTGGAGTTTCTATACAAAAGAAAAGCCAGAGGATTGACCTTCGGCTTAATTTATTTGAATGCTTTTCCTATTCTATCCCCAGATACCCATCCGTCGCCGAACTGACAGTTCTTGATGTCTACAATATAGACACCTTTTATCTCCAGTCCTTTACCTTGTGCTTCTTCCAGGTATGTACGTGCATAAGCATCAAAATTTGCTCCAGAATAAGCGTCTACGGCAAGGATGAGAAAGTTCGCGTCGGTCAGTTCGCCTTTGTAGATTCCTATATCGGCATCCACAAGACTCTGAACGTATCTGTCGGCTTTATCCTTCTGTTCCTGGGATGGCTTGTTCCCTCCGCAACTTGTAAGTGATAAGAATAGTGCAAATAGTAGCGTCTTATTCATGGCTATTCCTCCATTTTCCCATTTCTGAATGCCATAACCCACCAGTCTCCTCCTTTATCTACGGCACCTCTTGATGCAGTACTTTCCGAGTAAAGATTATAAGCGTTTCCGTTAAGGCTGTTTTCTGTTGCACTCCACCAATAGTTGTGCTTCTCCAAAGGTGTGTTTATATATGATTGCCCTTGTGCGTAAGCTCTCATTTCATCTAATGACGGCAGATGCCATTCCATGTTATTCTCCGGGTCGTGATTCATTTCGATACAATATGCGAAAGCAGGATAATTCTTATAAGAATCCTGACCATTTGTTGTTTTTTCGAGGTCGTATATTGCTTGGGTTATTTCTTTCCCAGACAATCCAGACTCGCATAACGCTTTATGTCTATACATTGCATTAGACACTGCCCACTGAAGACGTTCTGGGCTTATTGGCTTTCTTGCTTGTGAAACACAGATACTTCCAATTCTTACATTGTTAATAGATATAAGAATCGTATCAAACCTGTGTCCTACTTCTATATCTTGATTTTCTAAAGCTGTAAATGTAATTTTGTTTCCGTTTAATTTTAACTTTGAAATCCAATAGGAATCATCTTTAACTGTTAATATTGCTCCTTCTTTTTCAATATCCCTTGTCAGCTCTATTTCTTGGTCTGAATTATGGTAATTTAGACTTATATTATCTAATTGTGGCAATGGCTTGATTTGTTCCGTTGTTAAATTACCATCTTCTTTTGAGCACGAAGCAAGACAAATGGTTAAAGCAAATAAAGGTAAAAATGTTTTCTTCATAACATTATTGGATTAGTTTATGTAATTTAATCTCGTTATTTCATTGTGTTCATTCTAATACTCAATTTTACTAAGGCCATAGCTCTTACAGAAGATAATGGAAAATCTTTTGGTTGATGGTTTTGATTGTAACTTACCAGTTTTATCCAGTCTTCACCTTTTTCAGAATGCTGAACATACTTTACGGTAAGGTACTCGTCACCATCCAAATCAATTGATACAAGATACATTTCTCCAAAGAAAATATGACTCATTTCTAAAGGGACTTCCTTATATGCAACGATGTCACCAGATTTAAGTAATGGATACATGGAATCCCCTTTGACATATACCGCCCCATCACATTTTGGAATATTTGGAATATTGATTTGTCCAAGGATATTCTGATCTTTATTATCAAAAAGAGTTTTTAAATTTGCAGCAGCTTCTACATCATAAAGAGTTATCTTACACTCTTCTTCTATTTTTTCAACATACTTAGGATGGAATACCTGCGTTACTCCTGTTCGCAACGGTGTACCCCTTCCAGTAAGAATGTAATCCGGATTAATATCCTCCCTTGCAGAACAGACAGCAGATAGTAAATCCGAAGGAAGCATTTTTTCTTTTCCTCCTTTAGTCTTTCCTTCTTTTAATTGAGATAATTTTGACTGCGCAGATTTTACTCCATATTTTTTTTCTATTTCATACGAAGTAATACCTGCTTTTTCAATGCTTTCAAAGAATCTTTCAATAATTCCCATAATTTTAAAGCGTTTTACTTGATACTTTAAAATTATAAAGTATCTTTGCATCCGTAACAAGTAGGAGCTGTTACCTCAACATTGGTTAAACATTTCCCTTCCGGAAGTTTAATATATCAGAATCCCGTAGTAGCTCCTACCTATTACGGGACTTCTTTTGTCCCTGCGTTGCAGTTATTCATTTGAGAATATCGCCGGGCAACGCAGCCAAACCTACTCGGAGGGAATGCAAATAGTAGGACGCAGACTAAATCCCGATGTGTACGCAGCTTGCAAGTGAAGCGAAACACGGGAGAATCCGCCTATCCTTGTTAATGGGCGACCGGGATAGAACAGCGAACTTACGCGAGGAGCTTTAATCCTACATAGGAAAAGGGGGTGAAAACCCACAAAGGAAAGACTATGCAGAATATCCAGCGTCTTATCGAGTAAGTTTACATGGTTTTCTCAATAATAACCACATAAATTCAAAGAGCTCAATATGGACGAATTAATCAATTGCTTATCAGCCGTATCGTTTAGAATTTTGGCACTGCTTGTCGGAATAGTGTTATTCTTCCGCACAATGCTTTATATTGGAAATAGATATTGTTCGGATGGCGACAGGAACCCAAACAACCCTAATCGACCTTTGGAGAATTATTCCAAGAAGGAATTAATTTCCTTAATTCGCAAGGAACGGCAAGATTCTGAAAAAATGCGCCAATTCTTGTCGGAGCTTTTTGTACACGACCTTACCAGCAAGTCCAAGGCGTTCAAGCTAATGGTTATAAAATCAATTCTTGGGCTTCCAATTTAGCCCATCATTGGGATAATCGGTCTCTTCGGATATGGATATGAACCTGATTAGCTTCCCCATTCCATCCTTGTAAATCGGTACGGAAGATAAAATGCTTATGTACTTGTCTTTCTCTCCTTTCAAGATTGGATAGCCGTTTTTATTCTCTCTCATTATTGTATCAAGATAATAATATGGTTTTTCCAACATGTCGTTGTCTTCACTTAACACTCCTTCTTGTAGTGCAATCATAAACTCATCTATGGCGATAGTAACGAAATGCCCTCTATAGTTTTCAATACCTTCGTGAGTGTGCATATAAGACTTTGTAGCATGTATGCTCTTGCTCGATTCCATTCGTGCAATATTTCTTGATACTGTTTCGATTTCGTTCATTTTTCGATTAACGTCAACTGAATTATAGATTTGGAAACCTACAAGTACCGTTACAAGTAGCGAAAGCACGCCTACCAGTACACCTTGATAGTCAAAAGACAACTCAGGCGACCTCCATACCGATACACACACAGCTATTACGCTAAGTAACAACGATGCGACACTAATCAATATCGAATACTCTTTCTTCATATAATAATGTATTAATCCCTTAAATTGTTAAACAATGTTTATTGCTTTATAATTCTAAAGTATTTGTTTGATACTTTAGGATTATAAAGTATCTTTGCATCAGAAACGTAACAAATGCACGAAACAAAGATAGTAAAAAAACAACTAACCCCACACGATTATGAAAAGAAATGTATTACACGAGATTATGAGCCTTGCATGGCAGTTGGTAAAGAGAAACGGTTTCTCTATGAGTGAAGCGTTGAAATGCGCTTGGGCTAACATGAAGCTGAAAGCTGCAATGAAGCAAAGAATCGTAAAGTTCTACTTCAAAAAGGTAGATGGCAGCATCAGAGAGGCTTATGGCACACTGAAAGAAAATCTGATACCTGCTACAAATGGTGACAACAGAAAGAAGAACGACACAGTAGCAATATACTTTGATACCGAAAAACAATCTTGGCGATCATTTAAAAAAGCCAACTTATTGAACATAGCATAATGGATATAAAAAGAATAGTTCTCGAATCAAACAATGAAGAAGAGACAGATTACTTCGTCTCTTCTGATGGTAGAATATTCAAAGAAATTACACCATCAAAAAATGGAAATGGCTATGCCATGGTAACGATATATAAGAATGGAATTGGCTATACAAAGAGTGTCCACCGGATTGTGGCAAAAGCATTTCTTCAAAAGGTAAAAGGAAAAGAGTATATCAATCATATCAATGGCGATAAAATGGATAATAGATTAGAAAATCTTGAATGGTGTACACCACACGAAAATACAGAACATTATCACAAGACGCTGAGAAATGGCAAACCAATGTACAATCAAAAAGCATGTTTGCAGATTATAGATGGTGAAGTTATAGCAGAATATAAGAGCTTGAATGAAGCCTCACGAAGAACAGGTGTAAGTGTTTCAAACATCTATTGCTGCTGTATCGGAAAAACGACAACGGCTGGTGGCTATCAATGGAAATATAAAATTTGACAACCTTATAAATATCGCATGATTATGAGAGCAACAGAAGCAAGCAAGAAGTTAGATGAACTCTACAGAGAGTTAGAATCTGTTAGAGGCATGTCAGAATCAGAAGTTTGCAGCAAATACAATGCAGATTGCAAGCAAGACATTGAAGATATTATCGAAGAAGAAATAGAGGCATTGAAGTCTTACGATTGCGATGATTACAGCGAAGATGATGGCATGGACTACATCAACCTGCAACAGTCACAAGGATTGCCTGTAATATGCTGGTAACAAATATACCCTGCTGACGGACTGAACGGCAACCGATAGCGAGAATCGGGCAGGGTTCTACTTGATTGGTTCTTTGACATGATGGAAATTTTAGGCTTACCGTTAAGCCTGACGTGAAACGGACGACTGAGTAGCGATAACGGCTGGGTGAAAAGAGTATGAGTAATGGACTGCACTAAGCAAACGCAGCATACGAATCACACAGATAACAAAAACGACTTATACGATTGCAGGTGGCCGTAGGCCGGCTACAAAGACAATCTTCACTGATTAGACACCAGCAAGAACTATATATCCCGTGGCTTATCAAAGGTTTGGTAAGCAGTAAGGCAACCACCGGAACGCCCACGGGGACGAATTTTAAAACGCACGATTATGAAAAAACTTCTTTTTCTCTGTGCATTATCAGTGGTGGTGATGCACTTCAATCAAGACCTATCCGCTATGTATTGGGCTGGTCTTACCGGATTTACATTAACAAGTATATTAATTGCAAAAAGATTAGATGATGAACGAGCTGCAAGAAATAATAAAAAGCATCTGTGATGACTTTGCAGACATCAATGCTATACTGGCAGCTCGTTCTCGTGAGCTTGACAGAAGAATTGCTTTTGATGAAGAGATAAGTGAACAGATTAATTCAATATTAAAATCAAGGAAAGATGAAAAAAGGAGATAAGGTTAAGACATGGGTTTCAACACAGATTGGAACGGTCAAAAAGGTATTAAGCAATGGTAGGGTTGTAGTCGTATTCAAAGGTTCTAAAGTAGAATATGAGCTTGATCCTGCTATGGTGAAATTAGCATAGTCATACTTTTTTAATAGTGAATGGGTAAGTGCCGGGCTGTGAGGTTCGGCATTTTTTATTGGCAGATAGTTCAGGCGGTAGAACACCATGTATGGGTTAGCATGGAAGTCACGGGTTCAAGTCCCGTTCTGTCAGCAAACAATCAAATACTTAAACTATGGTAAGAGAAATTACAGTAGACGAAAATTACCAGACAGTACGGCTGTTTGACGCTATGAAGAAAGGGGACATTTATAAGGTCCCGTATGACAAGAAACGGCATAACGGAATCAAGTTGGAAGCCTCACGCCGCAATCGTGACCTCCGGCTGATCGGAATCTTAAAGAATAAAATGGACGTGAAGTACAGGGTGTCGGCAACAGAATATCCGGGCTTCTCAGCAATTATCTGCTTAAAATAGGGAGGTGCTTATGGAAATAGATGCATGGCAGTTGCAAGTTCTAATCAGAGAGGCTGCAAAAGAGGCTGTTGCTGAGTTTGCGAGGCATCTTGAACCATCTAAGGACGAAATTACTTATAGTCAGGCATGTAAGGAATTTGGAGAAGGATGGTTAGACCATCAAGTAGCTATCGGTGCAGCCAAATGGTTTCGTAAGGGTGTATATAAGAACTCCCCTAAAATCTTTTCACGAAAAGAGCTGAAGGCTTTGAAAGAGGGGCCTTCAAAAGTATTGAGAAATTGTTTTTAAAATAAGTGTATTATGAGTTTGATTAAGAAATCTAATGAATTGGTAATTCCTTCCACCGTTAAGATGATGATTTACGGTCAGGCAGGTATGGGAAAAGCCCAGCCTTTGTATTGTCAAGTATTAACCCCTCATGGGTATAAGAAACTTGCTGATATTTCAATTGGCGATAAGGTTATGGGCAAGGATGGAAAAATCCAAGAAGTTATCGGTGTATATCCGCAAGGTGTTCGACCTGTGTATAAAGTAACAACAAATGATGGGGCTGTTACCTATTGTGATGAAGAACATATTTGGAATGTTCGTGCAAGTTCTGGTAACAGTAGAAAAGCAGGTTTTAAAAATCTGACTTTAAAAGAGATGTTATCAAAAGGAATTGTCTGTAAACAGACACCAAGAGAGGAGCGTACCGGAAGAAAGGCGATGCCACGATTTGAAATTCCTGTGGCGGATGCAATGGAATTTCCAGAACGGGAATATGAAGTCAGTCCTTACATTCTTGGTGTTCTTATAGGTGATGGTTCTTTGACTGGAAGCGTTGCATTATTTTCAAATCCTGATATAGATAGCCAAATTGCAGAAACGATAAAGGATATATTGCCATGCGAATATGAGTTAAAAAAGAATGATGCTCCAGATTGTCCACAATATAGCATTGTTCTCAAAGGAGATGGAGAAGGATATATTCAGCGTTTAAAACGCTTGGGGTTAAACGTAAAGTCAGGTGATAAATTTATCCCTGATATTTATAAATATGGAAGCAAAGACCAACGCCTTTCTTTATTGCGTGGTTTGATGGATACCGATGGTTTTGCATACAAGAATAGGATTTATTTCTCAACCAGCAGTAAAATGTTGGCCTACGATATAGTAGAGCTTGTAAACTCTCTTGGAGGAATTGCCAATGTTCATGTTTATGAAAGAGAGGACAAAAGTGACGAGTACAGAGTAAGCATAAAAATTAAAATATGCCCATTTTCTTTGAGAAGAAAAGCTGTTGAATGGAACGACACAAAAGTTTCAAGATATATCATTGATGCAACCCGAATTGATGATTATGAGTGCGTTTGTATTAAAGTGTCTAATGATGATGAATTGTATGTAACCGATAATTATATTGTAACACACAATACAACAGTAGCTTTGAGTGCACCTAAACCATTATTACTCGACTTTGATAATGGTGTGAAACGTGTAAATATGGCTCATCTTGACGGTATAGACATCGTTCAGGTAAGTTCATGGCAGGATGTTCAACAAGTATTACAGGAAGATCTTTCGTCTTACCAAACAATCGTAGTAGACACAATCGGTAAGATGATGGATTTTATTATCTCTTATAAATGTGGCACTAGGCAGCCGCAGATTAAGGAATGGGGCGGAATTAACGCTGAGTTCTCATGGATGACACGCACTCTTTCATCATTAAATAAGAATGTAGTGTTTGTAGCTCATAGGGATACACGAAAAGAGGGGGACGATACGGTATTTATCCCTGCTTTGCGAGAGAAATCCTATAATTCTATTGTGACAGAACTCGATTTGCTTGGGTATTTGGAAATGCGTAACGAGAACGGTGTGCAGAAGCGTACAATCACTTTCGATCCGACATCAAGGAACGACGGTAAGAATACCTGTAACCTGCCCGGATTGATGCAGGTTCCAACGATACTTGACCGAAACGGAAATCCAACTGCCAAAAATGACTTCATTACCTCAAAGGTGATTGTACCCTATCTTAACATGTTGCAGGTAAAGAAAGAAGAAGCTGCAAAGTATGATAAGGTGATTGCTGAAATCAGGGAGAACATTGAACTTATTACTGATGCCAATTCTGCAAATGAATTTGCTTCACGCATCAATGAGTTTGAACATGTAGGCAGTTCTTTGAATATGGCCAGAAATCTGTTCTCTGCAAAAGTAAAAGCTCTTGGACTTATATTTGATAAAGAAACTAAGACCTATGCAGACAAAGCAGCTTAAATTCAAATTCTATGCCACGCTTTTGGATGCTTTTACAAGCTATCTGAAAAGTGATGCTATTTGGGAAAGGTATTGGGGATTCAGCGAGAATCCCCCACATACCCCTGAAGAGTTTAGGCAGAAGCAGTTCCAAAGCCTGATTGATACAATAAACCGTGTACCGTTCGACAGTGAAGCAGCCGACAAGGGTACAGCTTTTAATGAGGTAATAGACTGCATGATTGAGAATCGGAAATCAGATAAGGTACAGGTGGAAAGATTGTTGTCTGATATGGTTGATGGCAGACAATCGGTAGTAGGGTTGCGAGCAACTTTTAATAACCGCCAGTTTGATTTTCCAATCTCCATCTGTCGTGAATTTGCCAACTATTACAAGGGTGCTTTAACTCAGCAACGGGTAGAATCAATCCTACCAACTTGCTTTGGAAATGTACTTTTATATGGCTATATAGACGAACTGATGCCGATGTCAGTACATGACATCAAGACTACCGGAAGTTATTATGTAGGTAAGTTCAAAGATCACTGGCAGCACATGGTTTATCCGTATTGTCTGATGCAGAACGGTAGTGATGTGAGGTTGTTTGAGTATAATATTACGGATTTTAGGGCAACCTATACAGAAAGCTACACTTTCGTACCGGCACGGGATATACCTATCCTTATAAATCATTGTGAGGATTTTATCCGGTTCTTGAATGACAACAGAGATTTGATAACCGATAAGAAAATTTTTGCAGAAGATGAGTAACCAAATAACTGGGCGGCTGGTCTATATTGGCCAGCCCCAAGAAATCCCATCCAAAAGTGGTGGCAACCCGTTTGTGAAACGGGAATTTTTGCTTGATGCCACTACACACGATCCCTATACAGGTGAACGAAGTCAGTACGAGAATATCCTACCACTTGAAGTAAGTGGTGACAAATGTGCCGAACTTGACCAGTTTCGTGTAGGCGATGTAATAACGGTTTCCTTTGCTTTGCAGGGTAGAGAGTGGACAAATCAGGACGGACAAGTAAAACGTATGGTGTCCATCCGCTGCTATAAACTGGAGGCACGTCGAACAGTACACCAGCCAGCGTCCATGCCAGCTCAGCAACCGGCACCGTCACAAATACCAACCATGGCACAGGCGTTTCCACCTGATGTAGATGCGAACGGAAATCCAAAAGACGATTTACCATTTTAGCCTATGAGCTTATTCAATCTGAAAAATGAATACGATATACCAAAATTCAAGGCTTATGTAAACAAGCTGTTTCAGGAACGTGCAGTTGTGGAAGTAAAGAAGAAACTGCCTAACCGCACGCTCGCACAGAACAGTTATCTACATCTGCTTTTAGGGTATTTCGGCAGTGAATACGGTTGCAGCCTTGATGAAGCAAAGATAGACTTCTACAAAAGGACTTGCAACCGTGATTTGTTTGAGAGAAAGACGGTCAACAAGAAAGGTAAAGAAGTAACCTACCTGCGAAGTTCTGCTGAACTGACAACCGGTGAAATGACTTTGAGCATTGACCGTTTCCGTAACTGGAGCGCATCCGAGGCCGGAATCTATCTGCCGGCCGCTAATGAGCAACAGATGCTTATCTACGCACAACAAGAAATCGAACGTAATAAAGAGTTTTTGTAAAACATGAACATTAAAAAAACTTCTAAGATTATGAGTAATTCATCAGCATCCGCAGGAGGCGGAATTAGCTTTATCGGTCTGTTGACCGTCGTCTTTATTGTATTGAAACTTTGTGGCGTAATCGCATGGTCATGGTGGTGGGTATTGTCTCCGATATGGATTCCTTTTGGAGTGGCTTTGGTTCTGATTGCATTGGTACTTATTATAAAGGTATTAAGTAAATAATCAAAAGATAAAACAAATGAAGAAGAAAAGAAAATTTCCCCAAGATGTAGCAAGATTTTTTAATCCAGAGAAGTCAATTAATCCTAATTCAAGCGGAATTCACCAAAGAGAAAATGCTTCACAAAGAAGTTGTATCTCGATATATAATGGGATGGGTACCGCTAGAAAGATTTATAATAGGTTCGGTGTAAAAAGTTATAGATAATTATGGACAAATTTTTAGGACAAGACATCCCTGAACAGGAACGATGGCAGTTCCTTCAGGACAACGCCGATGCGGTAGAGAAAATCGGATATACTCACCGATTCACCCCCGAAGAACTGGCTCAGAAGAAAGAGACTTTGGCCGAGGTATCAATCACCATCAACGATGTTGAGTTGGAGAAGAAAGAGGCTATGGAAAGCTTCAAAGAACGATTGAAGCCTTTGAATGAAGAAAAGCAGGAACTTCTGGACCATATCAAAAGAGGTTCAGAGTTCGTGGAAAATGAAGAATGCGCAAAAATTCTTTATCACGAGGAAAAAATGGCCGGATTCTACAACAAGTTAGGTGAACTGGTTTACAGCCGCCCGATCATGCCACAAGAAATGCAGAAGACAGTATTTAGTATTAACCGTAAAACGGGAACAGACAATTAATTATGAGTGAGAACAAAATCAACTTGGTTGTGCCGAAAGAATATAACGGTAAACCTATTGAAGTAGTATTAAGAGAAGGTAAAGCAGCAGAAGCACTTGACCCGAAAGAACCTGAAAGAGTAGTTATTAATGGAACGATAGATGCACCTTTTAAATGGCTGGAGAAGCGTGTCGAATTGATTAATCAGAAATCGACCCACATCATCGTAAACCGTGATAAGATGTATCTGTCTTTGACTATTGATGAAACCAATTATTACCAGACGGTAATTGGAGGAATTTTGCAGGCTTCTAAGGAAATGCAGGAGTTCGGTATCAATACCGACAAGAAATGGGAACCTATCAAATTGTCCCAGTTCTTCAAGATGCACCGTGCCTTCTTCAAGGATAAGTCTGAGAACATGATGCTGGTTTCCACTTTGAAGAACTTCAAGGCGAAGGTGAATCAGGATATAGAACGTAGCAAAGAGGAAAACGGGAACAAGACGGATAACTATTCTCAAGTGGTTGATTCCAATCTGCCAAAATCGTTCAAACTGAATATCCCTCTTTTCAAAGGTTTTGCCTGTGAAGAAATCGAAGTTGAAATCTACGCCGATGTGGATGGACGGGAAGTTTCTCTTTCTTTGGTTTCTGCCGGTGCGAATGAGGCCATTGAAGAATACAAGAACAAGGTGATTGATGAACAGGTTGAAGCAATCAAAGGTGTTGCACCTGACATTGTAATCATCGAAGTATAATTGACAGCCCGGAAAGACGGGCATACGGGCGCAAGCACAGGACGTGCTTTAGAGTGGAGTAATTGCGCAATATCTCCATACACTTGTTTCATTGAATTAGCTAATATATGGGGCAAGTAAAACCGTGATGGTTGGGCGGGTTCGATTCCCGTTGCGTCCACAAATAATCTCAAAGACAAAGAATATGGAAAAGAAAGAAATAATTAAGACTATTTACATTGCAAATGATGGAAAAGAGTTCTTGACAAAAGAAGATTGCGAAAAGCACGAGAAGTTTGTTGAAAAAATACTTTCACGTATTAAGTATTTCTGTGTCAGATGCCATCCTGATTTAACAGAAACAGGATATTTTCAACATAAAATATATGTGGCAGTTTTCTCTGAACATTACTTTCAAAAAGAAGTGGCTTTCGAATGGGCATTACAGAAATTCGGTAATCTCTTAGGAGAAAGCGTACAAGGATATGGATTCCAACCACACTTTAGTGTAAGTGAGGTTTCTAAAGAAGAATACGAGAATTGTCCACCAACTGAATGGGGAGGTTCAAAACTAGAAAGTGATAAAATATTCCTCAGTCCTAAATCGGTAGAGGAATTTCCTGAAAACATTGACTACATGAAAGAATGGAGATTCAAGTGATGCCATACTATATACGACGTAAACCAAAGAAGAAAGAAAAGCCTTTGCCGTTATTTGACAAGGCAGGTATCAAAGTAAAGAAGAAGCCGGATTTAGTGGCCAAACTCGATAAAGTTTTCAGCCGCTATATCCGGCTTCGTGATTGTATGCCGAACGGATATTTCCGCTGTATCTCATGCGGTCAGATAAAACCATACGAACAGGCTGATTGCGGGCACTTCCATTCACGCCGCCACATGGCCACACGCTTTGACGAGGATAACGCCCATGCCGAGTGCCGCCATTGTTTGACTCCTGATAGCCTAATTCTTATGAAAGATTTCACTTGGAAACAACTTGGCGATATTAAAGTAGGCGAAGAAGTTTTTGCCTTTGATGAAGAAATAATCTATAAAACATCAAGAAGATACCGAATAGGAAAAGTTATATCTGTAGAAAGGGATATTCAAGATGTGTATGAAGTAGAACTTGAAAATGGCGATAAAATAAAAACGACAGCCAATCATAAATGGCTTACACGTGATAAAATCAGCTCCGCCTATAAGTGGTGTGAAACGCAAAATATGTGGATAAATGGAGTAAATCTTCATGGGAAACATAAAAGTGGACCCCATACAGGTCATATTACGACTACTGTATGCAAACCATTTCAAGTGGTACTTCAAGATACATCGTATGAAAGTGGGTGGATAGCTGGAATGATTGATGCGGATGGTCATGTCTGTCAACAAAAAATTAAAAATCCTGATGGTACATTGAGATATGGATTTCGTGTAGGAATCGCTCAATGCGAAAAATACAAGGATATATGTGACAAAATCAAGGTTTTATTAGAAAAGTTTACTGGAAATAAAAAGACTTGTAGACAGACAATGGAATCTTGCGACAGACGTGGAATATTTAAAAAGCAACACCAAACATGGCAGTTTTTAATTACAGGGACAAATGTTGAAAAACTGCAATTCTTAATGCGTGTTCGACCTTTTAAGATTCAAAAAGTCGATATTGAGAAATTGGGAAAACTGAAATCTCAATATGACACAAAAGTCAAAAGTATCACTTATTTGGGCAAAATGGAAATTGTTGCAATGGAAACAGATACTCATACGTACATTGCTAATGGATATGCTATGCACAACTGTAACCGATTCAGTGCAGATCATCTGATACAATATGAAAAGAACCTGAAGGCAAAAATCGGTCAGCAGCGTTTCGACAAGCTGGCATGGAAAGCCGGGCAAACAAAGAAATGGACTGATTTTGAATTAATCGAACTCACTAAATACTATAAGGCTTTGGGAGATAAATTAAGTAAGGAGAAAGGCTTATGAGTTACGTACTACGAGATTATCAGCAGAAAGCCAGTGATGCAGCGGTAAATTTCTTTGCCAACAAAGCCAAGAAGAACAATGCCATCATGGTGCTGCCGACTGGGGCAGGGAAGAGTCTGGTAATAGCCGACATCGCCAGCCGCCTTGAAGGACACACGCTGGTATTTCAGCCCAGCAAGGAAATACTCGAACAGAACTATCTGAAACTCTGTTCATATGGTATTTTGGACTGCTCCATTTACTCTGCTTCATTCGGGAGGAAAGAGATTTCAAGAATCACCTTCGCTACGATTGGCAGTGTGGTTAATCATCCGGAACTCTTTCAGCATTTCAGGAATATTATTATAGACGAATGCCATCTTGTTAACCCGAAAGAAGGAATGTATAAATCATTCCTTTCTATGCTAAAGTGTAAGGTGCTTGGACTCACAGCTACGCCTTACCGTCTTTCATCAAGCAGGGATTTCGGCAGCATGTTGAAGTTCATCACACGCACACGCCCATGTGTGTTCTCTGAGGTGATTTATCAGGTACAGATTTCCACCCTTTTGGATATGGGGTATCTTTCAAAGCTGAACTATTATGAAATGAACCCTTTAGGATGGAACGAACTTAATCTGAAGGTGAACACGACCGGAGCCGACTACACAGACAAGTCTGTCGTAAAAGAGTATGAACGTATCGACTTTTACGGGTTTCTGGTAAGTATTGTGCAAAGGCTTATGAATCCGAAAAGCGGGGTTAAGCGTAAAGGTATATTAGTGTTTACCCGTTTTCTAAAGGAAGCTGAACGCCTTACCTGGTCCATTCCCGGAACGGCCATAGTTTCGGGTGAAACTCCCAAGAAAGAGCGTGAGCGTATTCTTGAAGCGTTCAAAGCCGGAGAGATTCCGGTGGTGGCCAATGTGGGCGTACTTGTTTGTGGTTTCGATTATCCCGAATTAGACACGGTTGTTATTGCACGACCAACTATGTCATTAGCACTTTATTACCAAATTGTGGGTAGAGCTATCAGACCGCACCCAAACAAGAAAGAAGGTTGGATTGTGGATTTAGCTGGAAATATAAACAGATTTGGCAAAGTGGAAGATTTAAGATTAATAGATAATGGCAACGGCAAATGGTCTGTTTGGAATAGCAAACGTCAACTGACGAATATAAGATTATAAACACATATTTGTTTTATTAGTTATCAAGACTGGGGGCGTTGTGAAACGCTCTCTTTCTTTTATTCTTTAATTTTGAGTTCAAGAGGCGTTCCACATTTAGGACATACTAAAGAATGATTTTCTCTTTGTAGTTCTTGTGGAGATACAAACAGTTGCCAAATAGGCACTTCTAAAGCGTTGGCAATTCTTTCAAGTGTTTCTTGAGATGGATTACCAGCTAAAGTTTTTACGATTGAGATTCTTGTGACACCTAATCTATCAGCTAAATCTTGCTGAGTTACATTTTTTTCTTTCAAAAGTTCTTTAATACGATTCATAACTAAGTGTTTTAAATTTATACAAAGATACTCTTTTTATAGTAATGTGTATAATTATGATTATTCTAATTAATGTTAAAGCATAATTAAAAATATTCTTTTTGCTTTGAAATGAATAATTAAAATTATACATTTGCATCATCAAGTTAAAACACTAAATGATATGGCAGCAAGTAAGTATAATAAATCAAAGGTTATGAAAAGAGCATGGTACATCTTCAATCACTCTTTTATGTCTTTCTCTGATGCGCTTCGTGAATCATGGAAACGCATTAAAGAAGAAGTAAAGGCTGAAGAAAAGGTTGCTGCAAGACAAGCAGAATTTAAGAAAAAGAATGCCGCTTACAATTATCGTTTGAATCGTGCTTACTATGGTTGCAGATTTGGACACGATGACTGGGCACGTGATTTTCAAAATGATGCGAAAGTAGCTATCAAACGCGCTATGGATTTAAGCAGATTATAAAGAATATCAATAACTAATAAAACAAAACAATTATGGATTTATCAGAACTTAGTAAAAAAATGGATGGTCTTAATGCAGACCAAATTTTTGAGTTAGCCACACTTGGTAAAGGACTTTTAAATATGTATGGCAGTATAGACTTGGCTTCAAGCCTGACTAACCTTGTAAGTTTTATAATGACGGCTGATGATTTTGATATTGAGGGCAACAGATATGCGATTGATGCTATATTACGCATTTCAAAAATGTTGTCAGACCTCAATGCTAAATGCTGGGGCGAAAGAAAGACAATGCTTGGACTTACTGGGGTGCAAATGGATAATTTGACCTATGGATTTGGTAAAGCAGAAAAGATAGAAGATATAAATCAAGTCAGAAAGGCATCATAAAAACTCTCTCATACGGTTATATGGCGGTCTGTATTGACCGCCTTTTTCACTTTAAAGAAAATATTTATGGATGAAATTTGGAAAGATATTGAAGGATACGAAGATCTGTACCAAGTATCAAACTTAGGCAGAATACAATCTTTGCCAAGAGTGAATTTATGCGTAAATAGGACATATATTCGAAAAGGTAAGGTTCTAAAAGGCTCGTCTGATAAAGACGGTTATTTATGTGTACATCTTAGTAAAAATGGTATTGAGCGTAAGTTTCTTGTGCATAGGCTTGTTGCTAAACATTTTATACCTAACCCGAATAATTATCAGCAAGTGAATCACAAAAACGAAATTGTAAATGATAATAGAGTTTTAAATCTTGAATGGTGTGATTGTGCATATAATATTCGGTATGGAACAGGTATAAAACGCAGGGCTAAATTACAAACGAACAAGCATGGTGCAAAAGCAGTCTTGCAATATACATTGGATGGCGAATTTGTCAGAGAGTTTCCCTCCACAATGGAAATAGTTAGAACTTATGGATTTAGGCAGTCGCATATAAATGAGTGCTGTCTTGGAAAAGCAAAATCATCTTATGGATATGTATGGAAATATAAAAATGACGGGGCGTAGCAAATGCGCCCCATACTTCTGCGGAAACATCAAGCGTTTCGGCGAAGTCAAGGATTTACGTTTGGTAGACGGTGGTAACGGGAAATGGGCTGTATACTCCAATAACAGACAGTTGACTAACGTAAGATTCTAAAACTATGGAAGAAGGATTTTTGAGGCTAAGCCGCAGGTTTTTCTCGAATGAAATGTGGAAAGTTGCCCGTGAGTTTTCGGAATGCGAAGCGTGGCTTGACTTGATTCAGTCAGCACGATTTGATGCAACCGACGAGGCGTATAGCGAACTCATCGGAGGTCGGGAAATCTCTTATTCAAGAGGTCAATATCCAGCATCCATATCGTTTTTGATGAAGCGTTGGAAATGGTCTGAAAAGAAAGTCAGGTATTTCCTTTCCAAATTGAAGAAAAAAGGGATGATAACGACTTGCAATCAGCAGGGAATGACAGTTATAACCTTGTGTAATTATGACGACTACAATCCTGTCAAGGACAAGCTAAAGGGCAATGATAAGGGCATAGATAACGATAAAGAAATCAGTGATTTAAAGGTAGCTGTGGGCGAACTAAGGGCAGAGCTAAGGGCAATGTCACAAAAAATGGCTGAAAAGATTGAAGATTTGGGGCAAGGTAGGGGCAATAAGAAAAAGAAAGATAAAGAAATTATTAATAATATTATTCCCCCCACACCCCCCAAGGGGGAGGGTATTAATGTAAAAGCTCGTTCTCTTTTTGAAACCCATTACAGACAGTTGTTCGGAAGTGATTATTACTGGACGGCCAAAGATGCAGGGGCAATGTCCCAGTTGCTTCAGAAATTGAAGTTCCAGCGGGAGCAAAAGCAGATGGACGTGGCTGAGGAATCAATCCTGTATGCTCTTCAGTATCTGCTTTCGTCCATAAAAGAGGGGTGGATATTCGAGAATTTCAGCGTAACGAACATTAATTCGAAGTTCAACGAGATAGTTTCCCAAGCTAAGAAAAAGGCTTATTCCAAAACTGATATAGGCGTAGTCCTGAAAGATAATTCTACAGAAAAATACAAAGATAAAGGCTGGTAACATGGAACAGATAGATTTCAGACTGACAATCGAAAGACTAAGGGACACCGGTTTCTCACCTGTACCGAACACGGTGGAGATTTCTATCCCGGATGCGAAAAAAGTCCTTTGGGCAGGTATAAAATACTTCACGGGGGAAAATGCCAGATGGCTTCCGGAGTATGAAGAAGTTGTAAGCTGGCTGGCCGGCAATGGAGGTCGCGGGCTGTTGTGCTTCGGCAATTGTGGAAGAGGGAAGACCCTTATTTGCGGAAGAATTCTTCCTCTGATCTTGAATCATTATTGCCGGAAGGTGGTAAGCTGCTACGATGCACAGCAGATGAACGCTGATTTGGACGTTGTGAAGCAAAAACACATCATCTACGTTGACGATATAGGGACGGAGAATCTTAGCGTCAAATACGGCGAAAAAAGACTTGCTTTCGCAGAGTTGGCTGACGAGGCTGAGAAGAAGGGAAAACTTCTTATCCTCACTACCAATCTTTCGATTGATGAACTAAGGGAAAAGTACGGTGAGAGAACCATCGACCGTCTGAGAGCTATAACCAGAACCGTGCTATTCAGCGGTGAAAGCCTACGAAAATGAAGATCACGATCTACTGGGTTACACGTGATTGGAATCTGATCAGAAAATTACGTGACAAATATAAAATACCCCAATATACTACAGTCAATGGGTTAACCGAGGCAGAAGTCGACGAAGAGACCCTCAACAATCTTCGCAAAGGTGAACCAAAGTATTTAATCATAAGAAAAATAGAACAATCTGATAAATCTGTGTAATATGCAAAAAGAACTGCTATTGAGAAAGCTGGATATACTGAAGAACTCCTACAAAGAAGTGAGGAAGAAGGGCAACAGTCCGGAGGCCAAGGCTATCCATGTCGAGATTGAACAACTGGTTAAGGATATAGAAGAAGCCGAAACAGAGGAACTTATACAGAAGGCAAAAGAAGCAGGAATACTTCCAAGGCTGGAACGCATAATAAGCATGATTCAGCTTCTTTCCTGCGAGGCTAACGATCTGTTATCTGAAGCAGAGGACAGTTTCAAGAAAGCCGGGCTGATGACTGACAAGATAGTGTATATGCAGAGGGAGTATTACAAGGCAGCCAATGTCTACTTCAAGGAATTTTCAGGGATAATCAAGAAAACTAACACTGGTGATGATATGTTTAGCGACCTTGAAAATTTCGACAATATGATACGTATTTGGGCTGATTTGAAGGAAAGACCGAAACCGAAATCCCTCATGGGAGGTTGCAAGGCTGCGGCAGGCAAGGCGAACGGACTCAGCCAGATGTGCCAAAAATGTGCTTTGACCTATAATCCTGAAACGCTTATTTGTCAGGCTTGCGACAAGTCGTTTAAGGAGGGATTCCAAAAAGGTGCTAAATGGCTGGAAAAGAAAAGAATTGATAGAATAATGAACAAAGACAAGGAGGTGCAAAATGATAACAGAAAATGATCCGATGGTTCCACGTAAAGTTGACCTTGAGAAAAATCCAAAAGGAACAGAACTGAAAATTGCCCAGCATCGGGAACTGGAGAAACATGGAAGATATGTAGCTATCCCCGGCGATAAGTCACATACAAGGATTTTCGTCCGCAACGGTGAGGATGTGGAAAAGAAGGTAGCCGCGTATTTAGAAAGAATCAATAACCGGCCTCAAAGATGGAACTGATGGGAAAGTTGAAAGTTTATTATGGATGGGCAAAAATTGGCAATGTTCGAAAGAAGCGTGCTTTGTCGGTCATGTTTGAGAACGAAATGCTTGGATGCAGAAGTGAGAGAGGACAAAAGTGCCTGAGAGCAATGCAAGATACCGTATTTGAGAGGTACCAGACTGATAAGGAAGAAAAGGAGGGCAGGAAGCAAAACCGGATATTCACGGAGTACAGCTTATTCCTTGATGAGAAGCCGATAAATGGCAGTCTTGAGAAATGCCTGCTGATAAACAGTGAAGCTGACAAGAATCATGTTTCCAAGACTATGCGTGAAAGGATTTCTGAGGCGCTTCGAAATGCTTTCCTTTTTTCAAATCCTGGGTATAAAGAACCGAGTAGCCAACTTGAACTAAAATTTGAATAATCAATGAAAACGAAATTGTATTACCTGTTCCTGGCAGTCATGTGGTGGCTGCTGGGATAGGTGGAAAGGAGATAATATGGGAACAGAAGAAAGCGAAAAAGCAGCAAAACATAGTATTGATGCATATGATCTCAACCCTGAATATGGATTGTATTTTGAACACGGCTTCATAGATGGTGCAAAATGGCGCATCAACAGCGTATGGCATGGTATAGAAAAGCTACCTGACGTTGGTAAGCTAATAATAGTGGATGTTGCAAGTGATTACGATTTATGCTATTATGAAGATTGTCAAGTATGGAAAAGTGTAAGGAAATGGGCATACATTGAAGATCTAATACCTAATAAGGAGGATTGAATATGAAAATAGAAATCGAAAAGGTTGTAAAAGAGACATATCCAGACAATATGAAATATGGAGTTGAATATCAAATGGATGAACTTCGTCCTGAAGATCTTAGAAAAGCATTCAAGGATGGTGCTGAATGGTTTAGGAAGTCTTTGTTCCATAAGACAAAAGATGAAGTTCCGCAACCAATCGGAGATTATGCAAATAAGGTCTATCCGCAAATACCTTGTCTAGTCAAAGGACATCTATCAACTGGATATGGTTATGGCGTACGGTATTGGAATGTGAAATGTCAAGTGTGGGATGACGAAGAATGCGACGATTATGAGTGCGACAAGGAAGCTGTAGAGGAATGGGCTTATCTGGATGATATAGTTGGTAATATGGAGGACTGACTATGAGAAGAGCAATAAATACAATTCCAAAGAAGGAATATGACGATCTGATGAAGTATGCAGCATTAAGGATGCACAGAAAAATACAAAGGATGGCAGACGAAGAGATTTCAAAGATGCGTGAAGCTGACAATAAAGGCGACTCTGAGAAAGCGGAAGTTCACGACTTCAATTCACGAGCGTTGTCTCACATAGCCGATATGTATTATGAAATAATCAAAAGAGAGGATAAGCAATGAAAGCCATATCAATCAAACAGCCGTGGGCGAGCCTAATTGCTCACGGGATAAAAGACATAGAAAACCGAACTTGGAAGTGCCCTCAGAAGTATATCGGCCAAAGGGTGCTGATCCATGCTGCAAAGACTACAGTCAAGGAAGGATGGAGCGCACTAACAGAAACACAGTTAAAGAAAGCATTTCCTCACAAGAATAAACTTTATGGAGATAATGAGGAGCTTCCGCAGGGCGCCATCATTGGCAGCGTAGTAATAGAAGATTGCGTACAGAACCATCCTTCAGTGTGGGCAGAGAAAGGTTGCTGGAACTGGGTGCTGAGGGATGCGGTTCTGTTTGACAATCCGATTATGAATGTGAAAGGGAAATTGGGATTTTGGAATTATAATTTGGAGGATTAAGCGATGAAAACATTTACGATAAGCGTTCCGACAAAAAAAGAAGAAATAAAGAACTGTTTTATGCAGTTGTTCGGCTGGATGACGCATCCTGGTAGGATGAAAAGGAATAAATCACTATTTGATAAATTGTATAATGAAATATGTGATGAATTAAATTCAGGATACTGGAGAAACGACATTTCGAAAGATATGAGAGACCGTCTTACGTCGTATCCATATGGAAAGATTGCAGAGATGATTATTGAAAAGAAAAAAGAACTGATATGAACTTAAATGAATTAAGAGATAAAGCCTACCAGTGCGCAGTGAAGCACGGATGGCATGAAGAAAATCTGAGTGACGAACATTTCCTCTGTCTGGTCATATCCGAACTGATGGAAGCGGTGGAAGCTGACCGAAAGGGAAGACATGCAGATACCAAAAAGTTCAATCAGGAAATGGATTGCTACATACACGAGATGAAACTGTATGGAGAAAACTATGATAAAGCCTATCGTGATACGTTTGAATATTATCTTAAAGATAGTGTGGAGGACGAACTTTCTGATGCATGCATCCGGCTGCTGGATTTGGCCGGACTTAGGAATGTGGATTTGGGTGAGGTCAATTCTGATGAATTGAATTGTTCTGAAGGATTCTTCGATTGGACTTTCACAGAATCTGTTTTCTCGATGGTATGTAACATAACAGATACAGATTACATTGATACCCATTCATTCGGCAGTTTTCTTCGAGTGTCTTTAATTGAAATATTGGTTTTCTGCGTACAAAAAGATATCGACATTTTCTGGCATATCGAACAGAAGATGAAATACAATGAACTACGCCCATATAAGCATGGGGATAAAAGCTACTGACCATGAAACACATATTCTACGCCTTAATCATTCTGCAAGCCCTGTATGAGCTTGTGAAGCTATTTAGATGTAAATCCTTGTATCAGCATGTAAAAGTCTTTCGGAAGCTGGACAATACATCAAAAAGATGGTATTTGATGGCGCATCCGTGGCTTCATGTTGCATTATTCATGGATACCGTCGGGCTTTTGCTTTTGGGGATAGGATTGTTTTCAAGTCAATGGATATGTTTCCTCGTTGTCCTGGCCATGAGTTTTAGTCAGATCCAAAAGCTGGGAGCATGGGCTATATTCTTGGACAGTCTGGTAACGGTCATCATCTACACTTTCTCCATCCTGAACGCATACCACTTGGCATAAAAAAAGGGAGCCAGCCCACACGATTAGAAGCCAACTCCCACACACGATTATGATGCAAATATACTAATTTCATTCTAAAACTATCGTGCTATGACAAAAGAATTTTCGTCAATCGTGGAGTTGAAATCAATACGTGAACAGAAATCAAGATTATCGGAAAGAGAGCAGGAGCTTTCATTGCCAGTGCTGACTGATCTGTCGCTTATTCCGGAGATTTACGGCTGGTTCAAGGAGATCCTTTCTGGAATGGACTGCCCGCCCAATCCTGAGAGTGTTACCCAGCGGAAGAAGTTCCTTTTTATCGTACTGTTTCTATTTGCACCCAGCGTACTTGCCGGAGGTAGACTGCCGAACGGAATCCGGGCAGAAATTTCCGGCGTATTCCCGGATGTCTCCCCATGTGTAATATCGAACAATATCGCCGATGTTTCCTTTATCTACCAGCAGTATAAGGATTTCAGGCAGGATATAGAGTATCTTTACAATCAGATTTTAGAAAGGTTGAAAGTCAAAGAACTGGTCAAGTAAAAGTGGGATGATATTACTATCACCAAAGTGTAAATACAATTTTTTTAGAGAATTATATACAACTTTCAAGAAAAATTATATATATTTGCTGGAGAAAAAATCTCTGCTGCAACAGAGATTTCTTCACGTCCAGTGGCGGACATAAATATTTATATAATATATGGGAGACAAAAATAATGAAAAAAACAAGAGAAAGCGTATAATTAGCGCAAAAGAATGTGAAATTGAACTAGGTTCAATTCTCACAAGACTGTTTGATGCATATGAAGATGCAGTAAAACAGTATAATAAAGAGATAGTGCTAACTCCTCCAGAAGCTCGTATGAGAGGATTTGAAGCACACTTGTTGAATGTTAAAATAGTACAATCAATACAGAAGTGTTTTAGTAGGGATTGGAAAACTGGAAAGTATGGTAGATTCATGCTTTATGTGAAGGGATATATAATTCTGTTCAAGAAATTGGATAAGAATGATATGCCGATGAACATACGCACAAAAATGACTGATTCGATAGAAAACCAATTACAAGGGAGATTGTTTCAGGATGACGAGGATCCTACAGCTCCTATTTTGTTTTTTGGTTACAAAAAGAATCAATTTGGTGAATTAGTCGCCCCAAAGCTGGTTTATATAGATGAAAACAAGGTTAAATGGGCTATAAATAAGCCTGCTACAGAAGGTTTGAAACCGACAGTTGTTTTGAAACCGTCTGTTCCTGCGGCATCTGTATCACTGAAAGGTGCTAATAA
>ERZ779888.261-NODE-261-length-67860-cov-17.835794_pt1 | contig 67860 bp, 67 predicted proteins | sample MGYA00511245_ERZ779888 | MGnify/ENA primary metagenome ERZ779888 (study PRJEB29588, sample SAMEA2155255) | human gut metagenome | biome: human gut; feature: human-associated habitat; material: faeces | place: Denmark | collected 2008/2010 ...
AAGTCTGCCGCTTCATCTCTGCCGACGTATATATGTCCACCGGTCAGGGCGTCCTCGGCGGCAATATGTGGGCGTATTGTTTGAATAATCCGGTGAACCGTTTCGACACCTGCGGCACTTGGTCGATGCCTAATTGGCTAAAGATTACGATTGGTGTTGCAGCGATTGCCGGATTGGCGATAGCCACGGCTTGTACCGGTGGTGCAGCAGCAGTGGTATTCGGTGCAGCGCTCTCTGGCGCCATTTCTGGTGGTGTTTCCGGTGCAGTAATGGGAGCTATTGGAGGCGGTATTTCTGGAGGCTGGCAAGGAGCTTTGGATGGTGCATGTTCAGGATTTATGTCTGGCACATTGATAGGTGGTGTGACAGGTGCTGCATCGGCAGGGCTAAATATAGCTACTGGAGCTACAACCGTTGTAGGGAATGCCCACGGATCGACTTTACACAGGCTTGCAACAAATATGGAAGCAGGTAAAATGGCTGCATCTGGACAGTATTCACGAATTGGCATGAACAGAGCTTTAAAGACAATGGGGCTAAATGGAACAAGTCGACCAGATGTTATTGGGGTTGCTAAAAAAGGTATGAATAAATTAGTAGAAGTTGTAAGTCCAAAGCAAAGCACAAATTCTATTATTAACAAGATGTCTAAAATGCTCTCAAACAATCCGCGGTCTGTGGGAAAGATTGTTAAGTGGGTTAGAAAATTGTTTGAATAGGGGGGCGATGAAATTGATTCCTAAAAAAATTCAACCGTATTTTAAAATGATACACCAAATAAACGATAACGATAACAGCATAATTGAAGGAATGCTTACATGCTGTAATGCTCATGATTTTGACGTATTTGTTGTTGGAGAAGTAAGACACGGTATGTTTTCAAAAATGTGCCTGTTTCCAGAAAACGGCAAAATCTTAATAGAAGTTCGTTGCAGAAAATGCGGTAAAGTTATCCAAGTATTTGATAGCAGTTGCGATGGGTATGAGAAATGTTGGAAAGCTCAATATACACATGCACAAGCTAAACCTATTGATTGCAGGAAATGCCAAAATGGAGGATTTTCTGTCCGTATCAAATATGAATATCCTGCTATTCAAGAACTTGCAGAACTTGGAATAGCTGAAATGGATAATGCTTTTACTTGGATATGGATAACGATTGAGTGCAACAACTGTAAAACTAAATATAAGAACTTTGTTGATTGTGAAACAGCTTAGTTTAAAATGTCAAATACCATAGAAAATAAGGCGAATTTGATACTTGGTTGTTTAAAGGTAAAATATAATCTAATCGTGCGTATTCTTGGGGATATGATATTGACCGGGGCAGTTAAGCAACTGCCCCGGCTATATTAATCCTTGCTGCGGTGCTATTTATGCATCGGCAGGGATAATGTCGGCGGTATTGTTGTCAGGGGTGCTTTTCAGCGCATCTATTTCGCACATACAGTTCAATATACGCTTTATCGCACGGGCTTGTATGCGCTTTAGCGTGCGCTCGGCCCGACCGTTCATAATGCCCCATCTTTCATTGTATTCAACTATTACCTTTGCCCAGTCAAGCCCCTGTATCAGGTGCTTTTGAACAAGAAAACGCTCGTCGTCCGGCAGCAGCTCCAACCAACATTCTATAACGTTCTTAATAAACACCAGATTGCAGTATTCTTTTTCCAAAGCATCCCGCTCAAAACAGGCGTATTCCGTGTTCTCCTGCATCAGCAGCGTAAGCATGGACGCTTTCGCACAGATTCCGCGGTAATCGCACAGCGCATTCATTATGGTCAGATTAGTAAGTTCCATTGTACCCTCCTGCGTAGAGTATGCTACTATCTTATACGCATAACATAGGCCCTAAAGGGACAAATAACGGCAAAATTATTTGCGGCAGACGGCGTCATGCGCTACCTCACCCTCATCATCCTTGCAAACTTACCGACCGCAATAACTGCGAACGCCGTAGCGCGCCTTCATTCTTCCTTGACTTGCTTTTCACCCAACAAGCCGTGCAGTAACCATATACTTGCCCGGCGCATGTCCCGAGTATCTGAACGGGTGGCAGGTTACAAGCACAAGCGTGCTTCCGTCAAGCGTCGGGAGCCGCCAGTCCGATGTGCTTTCGTATATGGCAACATCTGAAACAGCATATGTGTAGGCTATGCCGTCTTTGGTTGCCGTAATGGCATCGCCCACGGTGACTTTTTCGAGTACCTTCAAATGATTCCGGTTGCGATGACCATAGACAACGCACATACCGTTTTCGCCTGGCAACACGGAAGTCGTAAGCCAGCCGGGAGTTTTCTTGAGTGTTGATTCTTCCACACCGTATGCCACGGATATGGTAGCGTTCAGAATACTGAGCGTGAAGAAAGCCCTGCCGCCCTGCATAGAAGCGGGAGTCGCTGTGGGCGTGTAAACCGGCTGCAATGTTGCTTCCGGCGTTGGTGATGATTGTAGCACAGCAGCAGGAGAGGGCAGGGGAGTTGATGAAATCATATTGGTTGCTTTTGGCGTAGGCATGGGCTTGATTTCAACAAAAACATCGCCGTCCTCATGCTGCACAGATAAGGCAATGCCTATTATGGCAGCTAAAATAGAAAGAGCGGCAATGAATGCCGCCCTCTTGGTAGTTTGATTTTTCATTATGGTTCCTTTCTTTCAGCTTGTTGGCCTGCCGAAGCAGACCCATTCCCATTCGGAGCCGCTTCTTCCCCAATGTTTGCGTATCTGTACGGAGTTGTTGCCGCCGGTGCTGTCAATCAGAAACTCGCCATTGATGTATATGGCAACATGGTGTATCTGCATCCAGCGTTTGCATTTGCTCGTTCCACAACGTTGGGTGTCCGTGCAATAACCCTCGCCGCGGGAAGCATCCTTGCGGGCAAAAAAGATGAGGTCACCTGCCTGAAGCTTGGAAGCGTCAGTAAACAGCACATTCATGTCGCGGCACTTTTGCGCCATGCCTGTGGACGTTAACCCATTCATGGAGGATAAGCCGCAGTCACGGTATGCGGCCCGCACTAAGCCGGAACAATCCATGCTGGAATAACTGCGGCCTATGTACTTCTTGGCAGCCGCAACGATTTGCGCACCAAGTTCAGTCGATGGAAGGTTCGGATTGATGTCCAAACCCAAGCCGTATGTTCCGCCGTCGCCCACGGCATCGCCAAGCAACTCCGAAAAAAGCGGATAGTATACGGGCTGCATAAGCTCGGTAAGCATTTCGTTCTGGTCAGCGTTGAATCGGTACATATCCGCGCCGTCGCGGTAATCCATACTCAACACATTGACGTATATGAATAGCGTTGTCTTGCGCTCAGTAATCGGCTTCCCGTTCTTATCAAGAACAATATAAGGACCTTGCTTTCCGAACGCTTATAAACAAGAACATATCCTCCTTCCGCGATGAAAGCACGGCGGCGTATATTTCCGCATTGACTAACGATGCCGCCAGCGTGGAGGCGAACTACCTTACCCAGCAGCTTTCGCTTATAACAAAGGCGGTCACGTTTTTCGGTGCGTTTATAATGATGCTTTTCTATTCACCCCTTATGACGGCAATAGCCGCCGCGCTTACGGTGCTGCCGTTCATAGCGTCCTTACTTACGGGCGGCAGGTTGGAGGCTGCCGAACGCAGAGTGTCCGACTGCAACCGCGACTTTACCGCTGCCCTCAGCGATTGCCTTGCCGGCTTTTCCGTGGTGAAAAGCTTTAAGGCGGAGAAGGAGATATTTGAGCTTTTTGCCCGCAGCAACCGCGCGCTTGAAAAGGAAAAGTTCGGGCGGGAACGTATAGTGACAATAGTCGGCATGATAGGCGTAATAACCGCCATATTTGCCCAGCTTGGCGTGTTCATAGCGGGCGCGTACTTCTCGCTGAACGGATACGGGCTTACCCCGGGCGCTGTGATACTTTTTGTAAACCTTATGAACTTCACCATTGAGCCGATAGCCTCCCTGCCCGGGCTGCTGGCGGGGCGCAAGGCGGCTAACGCCTTGCGGATCGAGGACTTTTGTTCCTGCATCAGCTTCTTTGCGGCAAACTCTTTTCATCGCCGTTGTATTTTCCGCCGTAATGCAAAGTCATAGTGATTTAATTCCCCCACCGCCAAACCGCACTTAATCAATGCCGGTATTATTCTTTATTGGCTATGGCTTTGAGATGTTTTTTTGCTTGCTTATTCTCCAAACACAGTAATATGCAAATAAGGATATCAAAGGCAACAAAAGCGACACAGACGATAATTTGACTAAAATAAATTCCAAACATCAAAGATACAATCGGTATGATAATAGAGGCATAAAAATATGTTGGCGAAAAATAAATCCAATAATAGGGTAAAAAATGTGCGCCAACAACAATGGCGTACACCATAATCATTTTATCCGGAACAGCGTACATTGTCCACAGAACAATCGGAAGATACATCAGTTGATTGAGGGCAGCCACAACGGAAAGACTGCTAAATGGATTATCTTTACAGAACATATCTACTTTTAGTATTTTTCCGAAAAGCATTCCGACTGGCATAAGTAATGCAGAGCAGCACATAGCAATCATGTTCTTTGCGGAAACACTCAAATCCGTGAGAAACGCAATCAGCATAATTGTCCATAAAACAGTGGACGCCATAATGAAGGGCAGCCCTTTCTTTTGCTTAACAGCAAATTCAACTTTTAAGTGACCCAGTGCCTGATCTTTTGATCCGTTTTCAGACATTCCCATTCTCATCTCCTTCATACTGGTTTTCTTTAGGCGCTTGTAAGCAAAAATATTATAGCAAAAAAATGTGAACGATTCTACCGTTCAGCAAAAGAAAAACGTTAATAAAAAAGCGCTTGACAAAACGCTTTATGATCAACCATTTCAATTTTAGCATAGCTTTTTGAATTTTTCTACCGCTTTCTCACCTCGCAGACGAAAAATCTCATCCGCTCCGACTATCCGAACCGTCAAGGGACGAGTCGTATTTTTCCGCGCACAGCGCGAAAAAATCTCCACTCTTAAACCCTTGACCGTCCGGATTTTTGCCGCTGCCTTTTCGCCGCCGAAAACGGGGAACAGGATTAGTAAACCCTGCACCCCGCTTTCGTCCGCTTCATTTTAGCGGCAAAACCGTCTGCACTTTCGCGGCGTTCACTATCGGCTTTTGCGGGGCTTCGCGCCCCGCGCCCCCGACCTCAAACAAGGAACAGAATGCAGCCCTTACAGCGCGGGAAAGCGTGTGAATATGGAGTATTTACCCCTGCCGCGGCCTCTTTTACGAGGTGGGCAGGGGTTTTATATTCCCTGCCACCAAAACGCATTTTAGCCGTCCACAGAGCGCATTTTCAGCCTTTTTCTCTGCCTGCTTCCCCTTAATCATATAGCTTTTCCCTGCCCCTAAAAAGTTCCTCTTGACAAAAAACCCAAAGGAGCGGTATCAGGCGTATTTTACGCCGAACGGCATACGGCTGATGTACTTTGATTCGGATGCGATGGCGTACAGCTTTCTGTACAGCGGCTCAGACGGGCGGGCCATGCTTGCGGATTCCGGCATATTCATTGATGCGGGCGGCGATATTTACTCCGTTGCGGATTCGCCGTACGTTATCGGCATAATCGGCGGCAAAACAGCGCTTTATTCAATGGATAATGAAATAAAGTCCTGTTCGCTTGCGGAAAGCGGAATAGCCGGGGAAATGTATAATTCGTGCTATCTTTATGATGCGGGTGTGCTTGTGGGCGCGGCGTATCACGGCGGGGAGTTCTGCTTTTACGCGGCGGATGTGAACGCGCTTGAGTTTGAATACGTTGCGGATGCGGCGGAGACGGCGTCGCCCTTTACTGTTGATGAATCGCTTGCGCAGGCATACTGGACGGCGGACGCGGGCGCAGATGTTGCCGAAAGCCTGCAGCAGGAGCGGCAGTATGCGGACAAGCTTGAAGCGGAGTACGGCGTGCGGATACTGCTTTCCGCGCAGTGCCGTGAGACCGCAGCCCTTTGCGACCATGCAATAACATTGACTGATACAATGGGGCAAAGCGAGGAACTAAGCGCCGTAAACGCCGCGCTTGGCGCGCTGAAAAGGAGCCTTTCGCTCTATCCGGAAGGTTTCTTTGCCCAGTTTAAGAACGGCATGGGCGAAGGCGGCGTGCGCATACTGCTCATTGAGCAAATCGAAAGCAATTACGGCGCAATAGGCTGCACATATGAAAACGGCATATGGCAGAACATTGCGCTGGACGTGCGCACGGGCGAAGGCATGGACAGCATTATTTGCCACGAAATATGGCACGCGACCGAGAATCATATACTTACCAAGGATTATTCCGCCATATTGCCGGACGAATGGAACGCGCTCAACCCCGAAGGCTTTGAATATTACTGGGACGCAACGCTTGTAAACAACGCGCATGAATGGACGCTGTACAGCGGAAACATAGCTAATGTATACTTTGTGGACAGCTATGCGTGCGTGGACGAAAAAGAGGACCGCGCCCGCATAATGGAATACTTCATGACGCATGACGACGAAGCGGAGCTGCTTATACAATCGCCGGCGATACGCAAAAAGCTGGAGCTTATGTGCCGCGCCATACGCAGCACGTTCGATACATCGTCGTGGGAAAACGTGCGCTGGGAAAGGCTTTTGTGAGCCATAAATGGGAACGGAGGACGTATGAGGACTATTCTTATAATAGATGATGACATTGCCATAGGCAACATGGAGCAGGAGGTGCTTGAGTGTGCGTATAGAAGTATCCGATACCAAGGCCATTGCCCGCGTGCTGGACAAAATGGGCGTTGAATACAGCATAGCAAGCGACACCGCGGCGGATATTTTTGCGGACGTGCAGGCGACTGAACTTATAGAGAAAGCGGCTAAGGAAAATTGCACTGTGTTCAGCATGAAGGAGAGGGACGAAAGCCTTGAAAGCTTCTATATGAACCTGATAGGGGGTGCGCGCAATGATTAAGCTTATTCGGGCGAATTTTTCACGGCTGCTGAAGGACAAAGTATTTTTGATCGCCTTGACAATAATGGCTGCGCAACAAGTGCATAGTGGGCCACAGGCGCGGCAGCATATATGCGGCCAACCTTATCGTATGCATTGCGGCGGGGGCGATTCAGATAGATAAGGCGGCGCAGGAACTTATACACCTGCGCGATGAAATAGCGGCAGAGAAAGACGGTATACCGCCGAAAACGCTCATTGTGCTGTGCGCGCTTACAAACGCGGCATACCAACGACCGGACGGCGTATATGTTGTGCCGATAACGGCATTGAAGGATTAGCATTTATAATTAATCAGCCCCACCTGTCTTTTGCGGACGGGCGGGGCTGTTTTTTTAATCGGGATTTAGACTTTTATCACATCACAAAGTGCAGGAAGCGCATTGCATCGAGCCAATCGGTGCACTCGAACTCTATCGTGCGGGAGCCGGTTTGCTTTGCGCCGGGGTAGAAGCCGCCTTCGTAGGCCTTGAAATGCTCCTTGAAGTTTATTTCAAGGTGATATTTGTCGCTCGTGGGGAACATGCAGTCCTCTTTCTTCTTGGTGGCGATGGCGGCGGACACGGTTTCGCGGATGCGGCGGACGGCTACGTCAGGATGCAGCGTAAGCGCGCCTGCGCCGGTGCCTTCGTTTATGGGAACGGTGGCAATGTTCGGGTTTATCTCGTTCATCCATTCGCAAAGGCCGCGGTCGCCGCATACGCAGTATACGGGTACGCCGAGGGAGCTTGCGATGAGGGAATTGAGCATAAGCTCAGGCGCAAGCATGCCGTTCACCTTAACGAAGTTGTTCTGGGTATTCATGGTGTGGGAAAGCGGATTGCCCGGCATCTGCGCGGCGCTGTGATAGCCGGTGAAAACCACGCCGTCAAACGTTTCGTCAAGGCCGAACATCATGGAATACGGATGGCGTGCCCAGCCGCGATATACGCGCGCATATTCGGGCAGCTTTGCGGGGTTGATGTTGCGCGCGCTGTCGTGCGCATCCTTTACCACTATTTCCTCCGCGCCCGCGTCATGCGCGCCCTCGCAGGCGGCGGCAACCTCGCGCGTCATCTGGTTGGCAAAGTAATCGTAATCATGCGGAACGGAGCGCTCTGTCTCGTTCCAGTTAACTATGCCCGCGGTACCTTCTATATCCGCGCTGATAAACAGTTTTTTCATCGGTGTTTCTCCTTAACGTTTTATTATAAAATGCGTGGTTTTGCGCCGCAGGGGCTTAAAAACCATATTTATCAAGAAATTCGTTGACCACGGCGTAATACTTTTCGCGGTCCGTGCTTATGCTGCGCACATGGCCCGCGCCGGGGCAGATGTAAAGCGCCTTTTTGCCGCGCTTAGCGTCATAAAGCCTTAGCGTATTATCATACGGTATCAGCCTATCCGCCGTGCCGTGTATGAACAGCACCGGAAGCTCAGGCGCACCGTTTGCGCGTTTGAGTTCATCAAGCGGCGATACATCGGAATATCCAAAGCCCGCCCGCGCGCGCAGTATCCACTCCGCAGGCCCTTCAAACGGCCACGAGGGCAAATGCTTCATGGAGCCAACGTTATACATGAGCTGATCGTGCAGAGTGGCAAACGGGCAGTCCGCAACCACAAAATCCGGCGGATTTTCCCCAAGGCCGCACAAAAGCACCGTTGCGCCGCCCATGGAATCCCCATGTACGCCAACGGTACACGGCTTTTCGGGATAGCCTTTATCGCGGCGGGCAAGGGCAACAAGCGCGGCCAGATCGTGCCGTTCAAGGTAGCCCATTGTGCAGTATTTGCCTTCGGACGTGCCGCTGTTGCGCTGATGATAAAGCAGAACGTCATAGCCGCGCTGCATATATATTCGGGCGTATTTCAATTCCGATTCGCGCCGCACCCAAAAACCGTGCGCCAGTATGCACACCTTATCGGTGGACTCAGCCGCCCTGTACCAGCAGTAATCCAGCCGCACGCCGTCGCGCGCGATAATGCTGCCCTCCTCATTGGGAAGCATTGCGGTCATTTCGCCCGGGGCAAAGTTGCCGCGCTCTATTTCAAGCTGCTCAACCTCTTCAAGCGAAGAACGCTCGGGCGTGATGACAAGCTTCACAAGCATCCACGATACCGTGAATATGAAGGCGGCCGCAATAAGGGCTGTTATAAGCAATATCCATAACCACATCTGCGCCGCCTCCTTTCTGGTGAAATTGCTTTATTAGTCCTCGTTTATGTACACTCTGGGTACGCGGTTGGTAACAAGGCAGGTGAGTTCATAGTTTATCGTGCCAACCTTCTGCGCGGCATCTTCCCATGAAATGGAGTTGCCGCCGATGAGGGTCACTTCATCGCCGCGCTTGACCTTATCCTTATCCGCAAGCACCATGCACATATCCATGCATATGCGCCCCGCCTGCGGATAACGCACGCCGTTTATGGTAACGGTGGTGTTGTTGGAAAGGCGGCGGGGGTAACCATCCGCATAGCCTGCCAGTACAACGGCTGTGGTGAAGGGCTTGTCCCCCTTGAAGGTGCGGCCGTAGCTCACAGTCGCGCCGGCGGGAAAATCGCGCACCTGGGAAACGTGGCTCTTAAGCGTCATAACGGGCTTGAGCGGGCCGTACTGGGGCATGCTGTCAGGATACATGCCGTAAAGTATAACGCCCTCGCGCACCATGTCTATCTGCGTTTCGGGATGATAGAGTATGCCGGCGGAGTTGCTGGTGTGGCAGGTTTCGGGCCTTAGACCCTTTTCGATAAGGTAGTTCATAACGGTTTTGTAGTTTTCAAGCTGCCATGCCGTGAACTCATCCTGATCGGGAGTATCGGCAACGCAGAAGTGCGTGTACATGCCCGTTACCTTAACGTTTGAAAGCTTGCTCATGCGCTCGGCAGCTTCGGCGGCCTTCATGGCGGCGTCGTGTCCCTGCGCAAAAAGGCCGGCGCGGCTCATGCCGGTATCAAGCTTTATGTGGCCCTTAACGGTAACGTTTGCGGCCTTTGCGGCCTCGTTCAGCTCAAGGGCGTGGCTCTCGTCCACAAGGGTTTGGGTGATGTCGTTATCGGCAAGCACCTTTGCGTATTCGTGGGAAGTATAGCCCAGTATGAGTATGGTCTTTGTTATGCCGCCCTGACGGAGCTCCAGCGCTTCGCTCAGGCAGGCCACCGCGAATGCGTCCGCGCCGCACTTTTCAAGATAGCGCCCGCAGCGCACAGCGCCGTGACCGTAAGCATCGGCCTTTATAACACACATTACCTTTTTGCCCGTGGCGCGCGCGATTTCATAATTGTGCTTCAGCGCGGCCATGTCTATTTCCGCCCATGTGCGGGCGGTGGGGGAAAGCAGTTCGTTCATTTTACGCCTCCGAAAAATTGGGCTTTTGCCCTTGACCTGTACAGTTTATTCCATTAAACTGTACCTGTCAACCGATGGAACAGGTATTGTTCACGATTTGTTAATGCATAAAATGGATTTTTTGTGTTACCATTGCCATATATGGCGATGGAATCGCCTGTGCTTTTGCGGTATGCTTTAATTAAAGGATAACTGAAGCAAAAATATTAAAAAAACCATTGACCGGAGCCTTGGGGTATAGCTTATTCTATGCATGGAGGTGAGCGCAAATGCTTATAAATGAAGTATGCAGGGAATGCAACCTGACCAAAAAGGCGGTTGAGTATTACACCGAACAAGGCTTAATCCGTCCTGATATAGCGGAGAACGGATATAGACGGTTCTCGGATGCGGATGTTTTGAAGCTCAGAAGAATTGCCGTTTTGCGCGGGCTCGGTTTTTCCGTGCCGGAAATACGCACAAGTCTTGATGATAGCCGCGCGGCAATTTACGATATTCTAAACAGGAAAGAGCTTGAAATCGTCGAGCAGCAAACCAAGCTTGCATTGATAAAGCAGCTTGCAAACGGCGGCGATTGGGAGCGTATTGAAAGGCAGATAGAAGCACTCCAAGGCAAGAAATCCATATTAAGCCGCATACTTGATAAGTTTCCGGGCTTCTATGGTAAATTCGCCTGTCTGCATTTTGCTCCGTTTTTGGGCGAAGCAATTGCAACGGAAGAACAGCGGGATGCGTTTGAAACGATTATACGTTATTTAGATGGCATTACGATGACCATTCCCGATGATGTGCGGGAATATATTGATGAGGCTACAAGAAATACCGACGCCGCCGTGCCGCAAAACGCGTCCGCAGCGCTTGCGGCAGCTATGGCAGACCCGGAGCGGTATATCCGCGACAACAGGGAGATGCTCGATCGATATAGAGCGGTTGCGGAATCGGAGGAATACAAGGCATCTCCCGCTTATCGCCTGCAGGAATGCTTGAAGCGGCTTCAAAGGGAAAGCGGCTACAACGATGTTTTTATTCCCGCAATGCAAAGGCTTAGCCCCGCTTACGGCGAATACTACAAAGCCCTGCAGGCGGCGAACGGGGTTTTCCAGCGGCATTTTCAACAGGAGTGATATTAAATGAAAAGAACGGAAGATGAGAACCCAAAGCAACGACGATACGAGCAAGGAGGAAGCCATGCGCAAGAAGTAAAAAGGGCGCTATGCCTTATACCGATATTGCTCATAGCCGCGCTTGCTATAACCTATGCGGCAATTAGGCATAACGCGCGGAGCCCGCAGGAGCTAATAAAGTCCAAATGGGGGATAGAGCTTCCTCAAAGCTGCGTGCAGGTATATAGCGCAATAGGCGAAATTGGCCTTGACGGGCGCGGTCCTAAATACAGGGTGTTTGAATGCGGCAATAGCGAAGATATGCTGAACCTACTGCATTGGCAGAGTATAAGCGTTAAAACATACGATAATGCCAACGTTTATCCGGTTCTGCACGGCCTTGAAACGGATGAAAGGGAAATTGACGGCGAATATCTTATACCCTTGGGCGAGTATATGTGCTTTAGGCAAACAAAAGGCGAATCGGGCATAGTGCTGCTGTACAGCGAAGAACAAGGCCGGCTGTATGTATTTGAAACGGTTATATAAAAATAAGCGGCGAAAAAGCCGCTTTGCTGATATGCTAACGGGGAACCCTACTCCACGTCATGCTTGCGCCCGTCGCGCCGGCACAGCAGCGCAATGCCCCATATGCCCGCAAGACCGACCAGCGTGTATATGATGCGCGCCACCACCGATGCGCTGCTGCCGCATATGGCAGCAACCAGATCGAACTGGAATATGCCGACCAGGCCCCAGTTTATCGCGCCGATTATCATAAGAATCAATGATAACGTATCCATAAAAACACTCCTTCTTCTTTATTTTCTGCCGTTAGCTTTTGCATAAAGCGGCGGGCATATTTAAGTAAAAGCGTTCCATGGAAAATTTCGGGCAAAAATTACTTTTTCTTCTTTTCCGGGAAAAGCTGAAGCGTGAACTTGGAAAAATCCACGCCTTCCATAAAGTCGCTTGGTAAAAACGCCGTGTGACGGAATGTGTTCAGTTCGTTCAGGTGCTTTTTCAGCAGCACCGGCCGCGAAAGGTCAAGCTCGTGGCAAATATCGCCAAGCACCGCGTTCCATTCGTCTTCGCTGTGCGCCGCGGGGAAATCCATAACCACTTCTTTTATTATTTTGTCCATGTCCCGCGTTGCGGCCCATATTCTCATAGCCTTAATCTCCTAACGTGTTTTCAAGCATTTTTACGTGCGAAAGAAAGTCCCCGTCCGTAAAGCGCCTTGCGTGCGCGGGGCAGACCTTTATGCAGGCCTGGCACTTTATGCATATTCCTACTGTGCTGTAAGGTTCGTCCGCAGCAATGCTGCCCATGGGGCAAACGAAGGCGCATATGCCGCAGCGCGTGCAGCGGGAGGCGTCCGTTACGGGCTTAGCCTTCAAAAAATGCGCGCTCGTGCCGTTCTCCTTCAGCGGGGTGTAATACGGCGCAAGCGGCGTATCCGCATCAAACGGCAGGGGAGATACCGTATCAGACGCTATGCGCCGCGCGATATCCGCGCCGAATGAAGCAAGCTGCGCCAAGTCCGCCGCGTTCGGCCTGCCATGCGCAATTTTAGCGGAAAACGCATGCTCGCACACTATGCTGCGCGCGGCAATGGGCACAAAGCCGTTTTGCGACGCAATGAGCAGCAGCTCGCGCTCCGCGTCCCCAGCGCTGCGCTTGCCGTAGGTACATAGGGCAATCAGCTTCGTGCTGCCGCCGCCGTGAAGGCAGCGCGCTATGTCCGGCGCAATTTTGTTCGGCAGCCTGCCTGCGTATACGGGCATGGCTATGACCACCGTGTCGGCGTTATCAAAGCGATATTGTTCGCTGCGTGCGGCGGGCGGGATAAGGTCTATATCCTCAATGTCCGCGTTAAGTTCCCTTTTCAACGCATATGCAACGGAGTGCGCGGCAAGCCTGCTGTTTCCCGTGGGGCTGAAGTATACGGAATATATTTTGCGCGGGGTCAGGCTCACTTGGCCTCGGCAAGTACCTGCTTCAGGTTGCGGGCAAGCTGATCGGAACAGGATGTGCTCCTTTCGCCGCAATGTATGCCGTCAAGCCGCTGTATAACTTCCTCAACCGTCATGCCCTCCGCCAGCGCGCCGAGCGCTTTAAGATTGCCGTTGCAGCCGCCAAGATAATGAATGTTGTGCACGCGGCCGTTTTCAATATCCAGCTCTATCTTTCTGGAGCATACTCCCTGGGGATAAAAAGTGTAATGCATTATTCTCTCTCCTTGGTTTATTATAAAATTATTTTGTCCATCTTCCGCTTGCGCCGCAGGGCAGCACAAGCCCCTGACCGCCGCGCGTTATGGGCAGGCCGACCTCGCCCGCCTCTATATTGCCGCGCCCCATGGCGACCTTGAGCGCGTTTGAAAGCACCGTAGGCGCAAGGCCGGTGGTATACGAATTGATAAGGAAGAACAGCGCTTCATCATCCATCAGCTTTACGCATTCGGCAAGCAGGGGATAAAGCCCTTCCTCAATTTTCCACATTTCGCCGTTCGGCCCGCGGCCGTAGCTGGGCGGGTCCATAAGTATGCCGTGGTATGTTCTGCCGCGGCGCTGCTCGCGCAGCACGAATTTCATAACGTCGTCCACTATGAAGCGCACGGGCTTATCGCCAAGGCCGCTTTGGTTAAGGTTATCCTTTGCCCAGGCAACCATGCCCTTCGCCGCGTCCACATGAACCACCTCCGCGCCCGCGCTTGCCAGCGCGCACGTTGCGCCGCCGGTATATGCAAAAAGGTTCAGCACGCGGGGCTTTTCGCCGCTTTTAAGCTTTGCGTTTCTTATTATGTCCTGCATCCATGCCCAGTTGACCGCCTGTTCGGGGAAAAGGCCGGTGTGCTTGAACCCCGTGGGCCGCACAAGGAAGGTAAGCTCTCGCCAGCGTATCGTCCAGGATTCGGCAAGGGAAGCGTTGTATTCCCAATGTCCGCCGCCGGAGGAGGAGCGGATATAGTGCGCATCCGGCTTGGCGTTGCCGCGGCCCATGGGCCAAACGGCCTGCGGATCGGGCCTAAGCAGCGTAACATCGCCCCAACGTTCCAGCTTTTCGCCGCCGCCCGCGTCAATTATTTCATAATCAAGCCAACTGTCGGCAAGATACATATTGTTACCTCCTCAGCAGCCGGGCATCATGCCCAGCAGGAAATTGGATTTATAGAAGAATTTGGCAGTTATGGAGCTGTTCACTATGTCCGTAATGAACTTGAACTTGCCCTGAAGCACGATGAGCACAAGCGGCAGCAGCATGAAAAGCAGAAATACTGCCAGTATGCCGCGCACAAGCCCGAGCCCGCCGGCTATGGCCCTATCCGCCATCCTCAGCTGCGGCAGCGTCCATGCGTAATCGATGCCGTTTATTATAAACGCAAGCACTATGCGCATCAATGCAAAAAGCAAAAGAAATACCAGTATGTTTATGAACAGCGATACTATGGTTTGGTTGAAATAATCGCCCAAGGTAACTATTCCGCTGTCCGCAAACTGCTCCTTGGCAATGTTGTCCGCAATGTTCTTGGCAACGGGATAGGGAAGATCCGCATTGGAAAAAACATCGTTGAGCGTATCGGTACTTATTTCGTTGATATTCGTTTTTGAAAGCTCAACGTTGCCCACAAATTCGCTGCCTTCGGTATAATAAAGCATTGTGTTGAACAGCTTTTCGTTGGAACGGATGGCGTTGGAGCCGACGGGCAGCAGCACTATTGCCACCAGCCACGCCAGTATATATGCGCCTATGGACAAAAGCGTGGGCAAAAAGCCACGGTATATGCCATGCAGCACGAACAGCACCAGCACCGCCAGCACCGCAATATCCAATAGATTCACTTCGTCTCCCTCCTTTTTGCCATTGATATGGCGTAAGTTTATGTTATTTAAGCTTTATAAGCCTAAGCGAGCCATCCGCGCTTTCGCACAGCGCTTCCGTTTCGCTGAGCTTAGTCGCTCCCACGCAGGCAAAATCAAGCGCGTATGTTCTGCTCAGTTTGCCCGCGGCGGTATAGATATACATATCGGTATTCGAGAACGCCACCATTTTGCCATTGCAAGCCATTACGGTATGCACGCCTTCGCTCAGCTGCACCGTGCGCGCTGCGGCGCTGCTCTGCGCGGCCTCGTCAACGCTATATAGCTTCACTTCGTTCATTGCGCCTTCCCCGCGGGGAACGAACAGGAACAGCGGCCGCGTAAGCGCGGTTGAATAATCGCAAAGCTTATAGCCGTATGTCAGCAGCCGCCAGCTTTCGCCGCTTATGCCCGCATCGCAGCGGATAAGCTGCTCCGTGCCGGAAATGAATATGCTGCTTTTTGTGAAAACCACCCTGTCCACAAGCTGAGAGCTTATGCTTATAACGCCGGACATCGTGGCAACGCTTTCGCCGCCCTGCGCGGCGTAGCTGTATGTGGTCAGCGTTGTTACCGGCGTATCGGCGGAGGTTGAAAGCGTGAGCAGCCACATAAGGTCGCCCTCGGAAGAATCATAAAAGCCGCAGTCGATTATAATGTCGTTCTTCTGCTCAATGATGTCGACCAATTCTCCGCTTTTGTTATACACGAGCACAGCGCCCGTGCCCGCGGAATCTATCCTGAGCACGGCAATGTGATTTGCCGCGCAGCGCAGGGACATTATCTGCCCGCCTACGTCTATAAAATCATCCGCGCCTATTATCTGCACCGCGTTCACGGAATAAAGCGCCGCCGTGCCGCCGCCCGCGGCTATTGCAACATCGCTCGTGCCAAGGCTCATGCTCGTTGCGCCTTCGGGATTCCTTGTATCGTAACGGATAAGCTTATCCCCATCGGCATAATAGAATATGCCGTTTGAATAAGCATACGGCGCTTCCGAATAAAACGGCAGTGTGCTTTCCGTGCCGAAGGATGCGCGAGAGCTTAAAAACGCCCTAACGCCGAAAAATCCGCCAACTATCAGCGCAATGCCCAGCAGAATTATAAGCAGTCTTTTTATCGTGAACGCCTTATCGGCGCTTTTCAGCCGTCGTCTTGCCATTATTCACCAATCATAAAATCTATTGCCCCGCTGAGCACCCTGAACTCGGCGGGCGTTTCGCCCTTTATTTCGCCGTCGCATTCCATCAGGGAATGGGTAAGGGTTTTTACCTTCACGCTTTTTGCCTTGAAATACAAAAATTCATTCTTATATTTCAAATGCTTGCCCTTCATATATTTGGGCAAAAGATATAAAAAGCGCAGCCGCGATATTTTCTTCAGTATGCATATGTCCATCAATCCGTCGCTGTAATCGGCAAGCGGGGCAAGGTTTATGCCCCCGGCAAAGCGGGTGCCGTTGCAGGCAGAAAGCAGCGTTACCGTTACGTTAAATGTTTCGCCGCTGTCGGTAACTATTTCGGCTTCCGTGCGGGAAAGATAGATAAGCGATTGCAGTATGCCAAGCATATACGGAAGCATTCCGTTCAGTCTGCGCTTATATTTTTCGGTATAGCGCACCACGTCAACGTCAAAGCCAAAACCGGCCACGTTTATGAAAAAGCCGTCCCCGGCCATTCCTGCGTCTATCAGGCGGCTTTTGCCGCCCGTGAGCACGTTCACAAGCCCTTCGTCATCCTCCGGCAGGCCTATGCCGCGCGCAAAGTCGTTGCCCGTGCCGAACGGCAGCACGCCAAGCTTTATGCCGGTATAGCCCTTAACAACGCTTGCCACTTCGTTAAGCGTTCCGTCCCCGCCAACGGCCACAAGGCGCGTTTCGCCCGCATCTATGGCGGCCTTGGCAAGCTTTACGGCGTGGCCCGGATATTCGCTGAAGCAGAAGCCGTACTCTACGCCCCGCTTTTCAAGTATCCCGCGCACAAGAGAGAAACGGCGCATGCCCTCGCCTGAACCCGAAACCGGATTAACAATGAAATAAAGCCTATCCATGTAAGACTCCTTATTTTGCGTCAGCAGGCAGCAGCACCTTCAGCGCCCCCGGCAGCGCGCGGAAAACGGCGGGCGTGGTCATGTCCACCTCTCCGTCCAGCTGCAATGCGCATGCTTCGGGGCAGCTCACCTTTATTTCCGCCGTGCGGATATGGTGCACGATGTCCTTATGCTTTATATGCTTGCCTTTTATGAACTTCGGCAGCAGGCATATGAATTTGAATATGCTCACCCGTTCAACGTAGCAAATGTCAAGCATGCCGTCGAACGGATCCGCCATGGGCACGGCGCGCATCCCGCCGCCGATGTATTGCCCGTTGCCAACGCTCATTATTATTGAATCGCACTTTTCGGTAACGCCGTCGTGTTCTATTGTGAGCGGCATTGTTTTAAGGTGCGAAAGCGTATCGATTATGCCCAGCATATATGGGAGCATGCCGTTGTATTTATTCTTGAACTTTTCTGTTGCTTTCAGCACGGCCACATCGAACCCAAGCCCCGCCACGTTTATGAACGGCCGGCCGTTCACCTCTGCCGCGTCGGCATTTTTTACAGTGCCGTTAAGTATTGTGTCCGCCGCGCCTTCAACGTCCTTTGCAAAGCCCATCACCTTTGTAAAATCGTTGCCCGTGCCGAACGGCAATACGGCAAGCACGGCGTCCGTGCCTATGGTTGCGGCGGCTACCTCGTTAACGGTGCCGTCTCCGCCGACGGCAGCGATGAGCCTTTTGCCGCGCTCTATTGCGGCTTTGGCAAGCGCGGTAGCGTGGCGCGGGGCCGCGGTATAGTCGAAGGAGAAATCCACGCCCTTGGCTTCAAGCAGCTTTGAAACCTCCTTGAACTTTTGCGCCGCAAGGCCGGAACCGGAAACGGGGTTCACAATAAAATACGGTTTATCCATACATCCTCCGTGGGTACAACATATCTATTTTATTCTAATTCAAAACCGCCGATATGTACAGCCGCAATGCTGTAAAATTTCCGTGTACTTTTAAGAAAAGCAAAAAAGGCTTCATGGGGAAGCCTTTTTGCCGAACATATTATGTGTTTTGCTTAATAGTAAATAGGATCACCGTTGGAATCAAGCAATACGCCATCATCGTCTAAGTCAAATACTTCGTCATCGTCGTAATCGAGCAGGTCGTCATCAAAAGGAAAATCATCGCTGATGCTGCTGCCGCTTTCTTTTACGGCCTGCATATACTGGGCGTAGCCTTCATACCCTCTGCCGTAAATGCCAAAGTCCTGATTGTCAAAACTGCTGCCAGAATTTTTCTTGTCGGGTCCTGAGTAATTCATCATAGAAACCTCCTGTGAAAAGTTACTTCCGCTGTTCCAAACAGATAGTGTTGCCGTTGCGATGCTCAATACCTTATATTCATTTTAGCAAATTCTGCATACAATGGCAAAGCATTCTCAATGCACATGCTCGGTATGCAGGAACGCCTCGCCTATGACTTCGGAAAGGAGATACGCCGCGGCAAGCAGTATTATTATGCCGAGCACTATGCGCACTATTTTTTCTACCTTTATGTAGCGCGGGGAATCCATGAGCCGGTTTACGAAGCCCGCGCTCGTGCCTGCGACAACGGAAAGCACGCCGTGGCCCACGGAGAAGATTATGAGCAGGAGCACGCCGTAAAGCATGCTGGCGCGGTTGGCAACGATTGCAAGCATGGCAATAAGCACGGGCGTTGTGCAGTGCGACGAAAACGCGCCCGCAAGCAGCCCCGCCATGAACGTTGCACGATAGCCCTTGTTCGGCTTTGCCTTTATGGTGGCTTCGGGGACCAGTTCAAACACGCCGAACATTTGCAGCGCCATGGCAATGAGCAGCAGCGCAAGCCCCAGGTGCAGCCATACTCCAAGCCCGTTGAGAAGATTGCCGAGCAGCGACGCCGCGAACCCCAGCGCCGTGAAAGTTATCATGGAGCCGAGCGCAAACACCAAAGAAAGGCGGAATGCCTTCTTCGGCTCGTGCTCGTTAAGCCCGCCGACGCAGCCGAGTATCAGCGGAATTGTTGAAAGGGAGCAGGGAGTAAGGCTGGTCAGCAGTCCCGCAAGCAGTGCAATGAGCGGCGCAAGCCAAAGATTGCCTCCCACAAGCTGAGAAAGCTTCATTATAAAATCATCCATCTATTGAATACCTGATTTCTTTGCTGTATTATAAACGCGTAAGCGTCCATAGCTGAATGGTAACGCATAGTGCGCGGCGGCGCAAGGGCTAATTTGGCCGAAAGGGAACTTTTTTTGATGCGCTGCGGCAGAAAATCATTGTATTTTGGTCAAAAACGGGGTTGTATCTTTATTTCTTGCATGTTATAATATGTTGCTAACGTGCTTCTTGCGCCGCGTAAGTGCGGGGCCATAAGACCATAAGGAGGTGAAAAGCGTGAATAAGTACGAAGCCATGTATGTCATCACGCCGGAGCTTGAGGATGAGGCCATAAAGGGCATAATCGAAAAGTATACCGGCATAATCACTGCCAACGGCGGTGAAATCGAGAAGGTAGACGAATGGGGACGCCGCCGTCTGGCTTATCCCATCAACTACAAGACCGAAGGCTATTACGTGCTGACTACGTTTGCGGCTGCGAGCGAACTCCCCAGGGAGCTTGAGCGTAACCTGAACAACGATGAAGGCATTCTCCGTTTTCTCGTCGTTCGTCAGAACGGCTGAAAACCGGTTGTAAAAGAAAGGTCGTAACGCAATGAACAAAGTCATTCTTATAGGTAATTTGACCAAGGATCCCGAAATGCGGCAGACCACCAACGGCACCAACGTTTGCACGCTGAGCATTGCCGTGAACCGCCGCTTTAAGGACAAGACTACGGGCGAAACCGTGGCAGACTTTTTTAACGTTATAGTGTGGCGTCAGCTTGCGGAGATATGCGGCAGGTATCTTGCCAAGGGCCGCAAGGTCTGCGTGGTGGGCGAGCTTCAGAATCGCTCTTACGATGCTAAGGACGGTACCAAGCGTTATGTGACCGAAATAGTCGCCGAGGATGTGGAATTCCTCACCCCGCGCGGCGAAAGGGACGCTTCCGGCGCAGGCGATTACGCACCGCGTAACGACAGGCCCGCACCCCAGGCTCCCGACGGATTTGTTGACATTGACGACGACGCGCTGCCCTTCTAAGCCGCAGCCGCCGTTAAAGATTTGAAAGGAGATACTTCATCATGGAAGAGCGTAGGACCATGAAGCCCCGTCCCCGCAAGGGCCGCCGTAAGGTTTGTGCCTTCTGCGCCGACAAGGTGGAACATATAGATTACAAGGACGTGAACCGCCTTCGTAAGTTCACCACCGAGCGCGGCAAGATAATGCCCCGCAGGATGAGCGGCGTGTGCGCAAAGCATCAGCGCGAGCTGGCCGTTGCCATCAAGCGTTCCCGCCAGGTCGCCCTTATGCCGTACGTTGCGGACTAAGGCAAGCCTTAAAGGAAACACATAACAAACATCAACCAAGCGAAGAGCGTTAGTAACGGCCGCCCGTATGGGCGGCCGCTTTTGCTAAGTATACAAGGGCGAACATAAGGCAGGCCACAATGATAAAAATAGAGATTCCGGGCAGAGAAACGATAGAGATAGAGCATGTTGTGCTGGATTACAACGGCACGATCGCGCTGGATGGGCAGCTTATCGCCGGCGCGGCGGAGCGAATATGGGAGCTTAGCAAGCTGGCGCGGGTATATGTGCTTACCGCGGACACATACGGCACCGTGCGGGCGCAGTGCGCCGGGCTTGGTGCGGAGATAAGGACATTTCCGCGGGCGAACGCGGCCGACTGCAAGGAGGAGATAGTGCGCTCCCTTGGCGGCAAAGCGGCCTGCATAGGCAATGGATTCAACGATATAAAGATGTTCGATATTGCGGAGCTTGCCATAGCCGTAATGGATGGCGAGGGCGTGTGCGCCGCGCTGATAAGCCATGCGGACGTGCTCGTGCGCAGCGCAGAGGAAGGGCTTGACCTGCTGCTCAAGCCGGACAGGCTCAGGGCAACGCTGAGAACATGAGCATAGAGCATGGCTAACCCCACTCGGCTTGAAACGTGCAAAGGTTTTTGCGGGTGAAACCGAAAAACTATGCCGAAATTAGAAGTTTTTACGGGTAGAACCAAAAAACTATGCCGAAATCAGAAGTTTTTATGGGTAGAACCGAAAAAGTTATTGAAGCCATCGGCTTTTTCTGGTATCATTCGTAAAAAGGGGGTGGCAGCATGATATTCAGACCGGATTATATAAAGGCGATTGAGCCGTTTATAGACAAGCCTCTTGTAAAGATACTGGCGGGCGTTCGCCGCTGCGGAAAATCAACAATATTTGAGATGCTTAAAGCCGAATTGATTGACCGCGGGACGGAGGAAGCGCGAATAATCCACCGCTCATATACCGATATGGATATGCCCGAAAACATCACCGCCAAGGAAATGTACGCCGAGCTTACAGCCGCAATGCAGGGCAAGGGCCGGTGCTATTTGCTGCTGGATGAGATACAGGAAATAAAGGGCTGGGAAAAGGCCGTGAACAGCCTGCTGGAAAATACGGATGCGGACATATATGTTACGGGATCTAATTCAAAGCTTATGTCGAGCGAGATATCAACGTATCTTACCGGACGATATGTAACAATACCCGTATATACGCTTTCGTTTAAGGAATATATTCAATTCAAGGCGGAGAGCGGGCGCGGCGGCAGGGAATTGCTGAACGAGTACATACGCTTTGGCGGGTTCCCTATAACGGCGATAGCCGAATACGAGGCGGATCAGGCGTATCAGATAGTGAACGGAATATATTATACCGTTGTTTCGCGCGATATTGTAAAGCGCCACCGCATAGCAAAGCAGGAGCTTTTTGACAGGGTTGTAAAATACATAATAGAAAACGTAGGCAAAACGTTTTCGGCCAATTCAATATCCGTCTTTTTGAAAAGCGAGCATCGCAGCGCCTCCGTGGAAAGCATATATAATTATATACGCTGGCTTGAACAGGCGTTTATAGTTTATCCGTGCAAGCGATATGACCTTCAGGGCAAAAGCATACTTAAAACGCAGGAGAAGTATTTTCTTGCCGATATGTCGCTGAAATACGCGCTGCTCGGGTACAACCGAAAAATGCTGGACGGGGCGATTGAGAACATTGTTTTCCTTGAGCTGAAGCGGCGCGGATACGATGTGTACATAGGCAAAAACGGGACTAAGGAAATAGACTTTGTTGCCGACAAACGGGGAGAGCGAATATATGTTCAGGTATGCGTAAGGCTGCCCGAAAAATCCGACCGTGAAACGGGCAACCTTATGGAGATAGCGGATAATTACCCCAAATATGTGGTTACGCTCAACGATTTGGATACGGGCATAGAGAACGGCATAAAGGTAGTTCACCTTTACGATTTTCTTACGGCTGAAAGCTGGTAAGGCGCGGATATACGCCCCGATATTGTCAGCTGCGTATTAGCCCCTCCATATCCTCCGCCATTGGCGCATGCACACAAATGTATTCCCCCGTGAGCGGATGCGTGAAGGCGACGCGCTCGGCATGGAGCGCGGGGCGGGCGATGAGAGGCGAGTTTTCGCCGTACAGCCAGTCTCCCATGAGCGGACAGCCGATGTGCGCCATGTGTACGCGCAGCTGGTGCGTGCGGCCCGTGCGCGGGTGCAGTTCACATAAGGCTATGCCGTTAAACGTGCTTAGAACGCGGTATTCGCTCACGGCGGGCGAACCATCCGGGCGCACGGCACGCTTGTAATGCGAATTTTCGGCCATGCCTATGGGCGCGTCTATTATGCCCTCCGCTTTTTCCGGAACGCGGGGAAGTATGGCTAAATATCGCTTTTCAAATTGACCCTGCTCCATAATGCGTTTCATCAGCGCGTGCATATAGCCGCATTTTGCAACGGTCATCGCGCCGGTCGTGCCGCGGTCAAGCCGACTCACCGGATGCGGACGCTCGTCATGCGGAAGATAGGCGTAGAGCGCATCCTCAACCGTGTCCATGTCCGGTTCCTTGGTGGAAGAATGCACGGCCATGCCCGCAGACTTGTTTATAATAACAAGCCACTCATCTTCATATAGAATATCAAGCTTTGCCGCTTTGCCGCAAGGGCGGCCTTCTTCGGGGTCGCTGAGCTGAATGCTGAGCACATCGCCCAAGGCGAGCCTGTATGTGCTGCGCACATGCGCACCGTTTACGCTTATGCCGAGCGGCAGCGTCTTTAACCGCCTAAGATATGTGTCCGACGCCATAAGCTCGTGCGTTATCACGCTTTCTGCCGTTCTGCCGCAAAGGGAAGCGTCTGCTGTTATGGGAAGTCTATTCATAAATATATAGTATCATTTTATTCTCCCCAAGTCGATAGTCTCTATCTCTGCGCCGGTATAATAATGCAGCAGTATTTCCTTATAATCCGCGCCGCGCTGCGCCATTGCCTCCGCGCCGTATTGGCTCATGCCCACGCCGTGGCCGTAGCCGCGGGTGGATACCACAACGCGCTCGGGCGATATCTCTATTGTGAACGCGGTGCTGTTCAGCCCCAATGCCTGCCTGAGCTCCCGCCCGGTAACGGTTTTGCTGCCAAGCTGAAGCCTTGTCACGCGGCCGCTTTCGCTTTTTGAAAGTATCTTCACCTGCTCCTCAAGCTTATTCTTTGATATATCCGCGCCCTTTATCGCCGCGTTCACGGCGTTTGCAAACTGCTTGCGGGTGAAGGATACCGTTGCGCTGTAACGCGAAAAGCCCTCCTCGCCCGGACTTGATACGCTTTTAAGATACGGCGCATCCCCGCCGAAAACGTTTGCTGCGTCCTCCGTCATGCCGCCGGAGGATGAATGAAACAGCGCCTCTATGGGCTTACCGTTGTATGTCAATATAACGCCGCGCGTAGCGGACACGGCGCCGCTCAATTTATCGAAGTACATGTCCGCTGAGCTGCCCCACTTTTCGGAAAGCTCCTCCCGCGTGCGGTATGCCTGGCAGCAGGTGCTGTCCGTGCATACGTCCGCGCCGCCCTTGCCGCATGGTTTGCCGCCGAGAGAGGCCATCTTTCGGGCGGTATATGTGCGCGCAGCAACGGACTGCGCCTTCAGCGCCTCCTCCGCAAAGCTTGCGGGCATTTCCGCCGCCGTAACGCGCAGAACGTATTCCTCAAGCGGCAGCGAATACACCTTGTCCGTGTCGGCATTGTATATGCTCACGGTTGCGTCATCGCCGTCCGCCGTAGGCGCATCGCTGTCGCCTTCATATCCGCCGCGCGCTATGGCACAGCCCCGCAGCATCAGTACAAAAAGCGATATTGCGAGCGCGATAAGCCCAAGTTTTGTTATCTTTTCAGTATTAAGCCTTATTCTACCCATACCTGATATATATGAAGCATGATATACTATATTCATCTATTGCCGCATAAGGAGAAGGCCATGCTTTATTTGAAAAATTTCTCGTTCCTGCCCAAGGAACGGGAGGAGGACTTTTTTATCGCGCTGAAGCGCACCTGCTATTCAACGGCGTATCCGTTCGATATATTCCCGCAGAAGGGGCTTACGCGCCTTGAGTTTGAACCGGTGACTATACTTTCCGGCGGCAACGGATCGGGCAAAACTACCGCGCTCAACATAATGGCGCAGGCGCTTAAGGCGAAGCGCACGTCGCCATATAACTCCGGCGCGTTCTTTGAAGAATATGTCAATATGTGCAGCTTTACGCTTGACCCGCGCGCGGGGGAGGATTTCAACGCGGAAATAATCACCAGCGACGATGTGTTTGACTTCATATTTAACATACGCAGCCTTAACGACGGCATAGACGAACGGCGGGAAGAGCTTTTCATGGAATGGCTGAAGGAGCGTTCGCCAGACGCAAAGCCCCTGCGCGTGCGCAGTATGGATGACTATGCCGAACTTGTGCAGCAGAATAAGCGCCGCCGCATGACGCAGAGCGCATACGTGCGCGCAAGCCTTATGAATAACGTGCGCGCGCACTCAAACGGCGAAAGCGCGCTGCTGTTCTTTACCGATAAGATAGACGAAAACAGCCTGTATCTGGTGGACGAGCCTGAAAACAGCCTGAGCACCGAATCGCAGAAAAAGCTGGCGGAATATATTGAAAATGCGGCGCGGTTCTATAACTGCCAATTCATAATATCCTCCCATTCGCCGTTCATGCTGTCGCTTAAAGGGGCGAAGGTTTATGATATGGATGCGTTCCCAGTGCGCCCCGTGCACTGGACGGACATGGCGAACATACGCGCACTGTACGAATTTTTCATGCAGCACAGGGATGAGTTCGCGAATTATGAACGATAAACTATCATCTAAAAAACAGATACTAACGGCTTACTATTCATTTTGACCGGGATTGCTGTTTTATGCGGCAAAGGTTTGCTATAATATCGGCATATGGGTAAAAATAGCGGCGAAAGGGAGAAGCCATGTATTTTACGGGTATAGACATGGGCTCCACCTGCACAAAGCTTATCGTGCTTGACGAAGGCGGGGCCATTGCATATAAAAAAGTTGTGCCAACGGGCTGGAACTGCGTGGAAACAGCGAAGGGGCTTATAGACGAGCTTGCCAAGGAAGGCTTTGCGCGAGAGAATATGCTTATCGTGTCAACAGGCTACGGCAGGCAGGCCATTCCGTTTGCGGACAAAAAGGTGACCGAGATTTCCTGCCACGGCAGGGGAGCGTACTATCTTTTTAACGACGATGCGTTCACGCTGATAGACATAGGCGGGCAGGATACCAAGATAATAGAAACCGAGCGCGGTACCGTGCGCAACTTTATAATGAACGACAAATGCTCCGCGGGAACAGGCCGCTTCCTTGAAATAATGGCGGGCGTGCTGGGCGTTGGGCTCAACGAAATGTGCGAACTGGGGCGGGAGAGTAAAAACCATGTAAGCATATCCAGCATGTGTACCGTGTTTGCGGAATCGGAAGTGGTCAGCCTTATCGGCCGCGGGACGGACAAGGCGGACATTGCATACGGCATAGTTGAATCCATTGCCACGAAGGTGAGGGGGCAGATGGGCCAGCTTGGCGCCGGCGGCAGGGTATACCTTACGGGCGGGCTGTGCGAAACGCCATTTGTTATAGACATGCTGAGCCAAAAGCTTGGGACGGAGGTTATCAGCGCGCCGCTTGCGCGCTACGCGGGCGCGATAGGCGCGGCAATGTTCGCGCGGGAAATTTTTGTGAAAAAACTTGACTCGGTCAAGCAATAAATAGGAGGAAATAAAAATGGCAAACGTAAAGATCAATGCTGTGGGCGACCAGTGCCCCGTACCCGTGGTGAAGGCCACAAAGGCGCTGAAGGAATTCAAGGAAGCCGGCACACTTGAGGTGCAGGTGGATAACGAAATAGCTATCCAGAATCTTACCCGCCTTGCGAACAGCAAAAATCTGAAGCACAGCAGCGAAAAGCTGGGCGAGGAGCTTTATAAGATAACCATGCAGGTGGAAGGCCCCGTTGAAATGAGCGAGGCGGACATAAACTGCGCGGTGGATAACCGCGGCGACTTTGTGGTTGCCATAGATACGGACATTATGGGCCGCGGCGCGGACGATTTGGGCAAAACGCTCATGAAAGGCTTCATATTCGCCGTATCTCAGCTTGAGACTCTCCCCAAGACCATCCTTTTCTATAACGGCGGCGCGAAGCTGACCACCGAAGGCTCCGTTTCCGTTGAGGATCTGAAGAACATGGAAGCGCAGGGCGTTGAAATACTCACCTGCGGCACCTGCCTCAATTTCTATGGCCTTACCGATAAGCTGGCCGTTGGCGGCGTTACCAATATGTATACCATAGTTGAAAAGCTTGCCTCTGCCGGCAAGGTCATCAAGCCGTGATATATCTTGATAATGCGGCCACAACGCTCGTTAAGCCGCCGCAGGTCATAGACGCCGTGGTGAAAGCCATGGGCACGATGGGCAACTGCTCGCGCGGGACGCATGAAGAGGCGCTTTCAGCCGCGCGGGTGGTTTATTCGGCGCGGGAAAGAATAGCTAAGCTTTTCAACTGCCCCCGCGCAGACCACGTTGTGTTCACCGCAAACTCTACCGAGGCGCTCAATATTGCCATATCAGGCATCATAGGCGAAGGGGACGAGGCCGTAAGCACGGATCTTGAACATAATTCCGTGCTCAGGCCGCTGTATCGGCTTGAGGCCGAGCGAAACGTTAAGCTCAGCTTTGCCGCAGCGAACAGGCAGGGCAATATAGACTATGCTCAGCTTGCTTCGCTGATAACGCCCAAAACGCGCGCGGTGGTATGCACCCATGCATCCAACCTTACCGGAAACATGCTGGACATTGCGCGCATAGCAAAGCTTGCGCACCAAAATGGCGCGATAATGATAGTTGATGCATCGCAGTCGGCGGGCTGCATTCCAATAGATATGCAGGCCATAGGCATAGACGTGCTGTGCTTCACGGGGCATAAGGGCCTTATGGGGCCGCAGGGCACCGGCGGGCTGTGCATAATGAACGGCATTGAGATAGGGCCGTTCAAGGTGGGCGGCAGCGGCGTGCAGTCATACAGCAAAACACAGCCGGAGGAATACCCAACCCGTCTTGAAGCGGGCACGCTCAACGGCCATGGCATTGCGGGGCTGAACGCAGCGGTTCAGTTCATATTGGATACGGGCGTTGAGGCCATACACGCGCACGAGCAGAAGCTTATGCGCCGCTTTTACGAGGGCGTGAAGGATATACCTGCCGTTACCGTATACGGCGATTTTTCGCGCGACCGCGCGGCGATAGTTGCACTGAATATTGCGGATTATGATTCGGGAGAGATTTCGGACGCATTGAGCGAGGAATACGGCATTGCCACGCGCCCGGGCGCGCATTGCGCGCCGCGTATGCATATCGCACTCGGCACGCGGGAGCAGGGCGCGGTTCGCTTCAGCTTCGCCTACTATAATACCGAAGCGGACGTGGATGCGGCTATACGCGCGGTGAAGGAGCTTGCACAATGAGAGAGAAAAAGCTTTGGCTCATAATAACATTCCATACCACTACCGCCGCAATGGCAATGGAGGCCATGTGCGCCGCTAAAAACCTGCCCGGCAGGCTTATACCCGTGCCGCGGGAGATAACCGCAGGCTGCGGCATGAGCTGGCGCGCGCCGGTCGAAAGCCGAGAGAAGCTTATTTCTGCGGCGGCGGAGGCGGGCATAGCCGTGGACGGAACGTATGAATTGATGCTGTAATGCAAAACAACATAACATATGCTTATATAAAGCACTGCTCATAAAGGCGGTGCTTTTTGCATAAAAATTTAGACAAACTAAATATTTTTTATGGGCTGTACAACGGGTTTGGAGTATGTTAAAATATTTATAATTGGTAATATAAATCAATGTTATAATGCCGCAGGAGGGGCGCGAACGAACAACTTTTTCAACCTAAAACTGAAAATCGAAAGGAGAAAAATCTATGAAAAAGTACACTAAGCTTATGGGCATACTGCTTGCGCTGGTGATGCTTATTGCGCTTGTGCCCATGACGGCTATGGCCGACGACCCGACCTACCCGCCCAATACCGACGCGCCTACGGATAAAGTTTCGGTGGTTGTAATAAAACGGGCTGAAGGTCTTGACGAGACCAAGGAATACACATTCAACTTCAAGTATTACCAGATAGAGAACCCATTAAAGGACAATGCGGGATTCAAGCCCATAGAGAATGGGGTAAAGGACGAATTCTCCATCACCGTCGCATGGAATGGTCAGGACGGTTACCACTTGGGAAGCTATACCATTGAAAATCTGGACCCAAAGATATGGATCGCCATAGAGGAGATAAATCCCGTTATACCGGAAGGGTACAGGCTGGTGTACACGTCGGGAATTTTAACGGTAAATACAGACCCATATGCAAGCGGCAATCATTTTTATGAGAATGCTTACAAAAAGCGCAATGAATGCGACGTAGTTATATCCAAGGCCGTTGAGGGCAAAAACGCGAACGCGAACGATGAATTTGAGTTCGAGATAACGTTCTATCTGCCTAAAGAAGAACAAGAGCCCCCTGATATGTCCTCAATAAATAATGCAGCGCCGATGAACGTGCCGCCCGCCATAGGCAAAGCTTATCCGAGAATATACAAAACGCTTGCGGACGGCAGCATATATGATTTTGAAGATGAAGATTACGATGCATTTCCTGTTGACGGAAGGGACAAGGTAACAGGTCGATTCAAGCTGAAGCACGGCGAAAGCTTGACCATACTCAACGCCGCAGCCAAGAATAGGCCCATAACGGTTAAGGAGCTGGACAGCAAGGGCTACCTCACCACCGTGAACGGCATAATAGGCACGCAATGGAAAGAGGAGGAGCCGGATACCGATACCATAAAGGTGGATTTCATCAATACCAAGGAAAGTCTGCCGCTCTCCGAAAGCCTGAGCGTTGAAAAGAGATGGAGCGACGGCAACGAAAACCATATGCGCGACAGCGTAACCGTTCAGCTTTACCGCAACGGGGAGCCGTACAGCTTTACGATGTTCGGCAGGGTGATTGACGACGGCAGGGCTGAGCTGAACGCATCGAACGGCTGGCAGCACACCTGGCGCAGCCTTGATACGGGCTACAAGTGGACGGTAGCGGAGCTGAACGTGCCTAAGGGCTATGTCAGCACCGTGAACTACTACGGCGGCAGCGCCATTATAACCAACACCGCCGCTTCCGCCGGCCTGCCGCAGACGGGCGACGCACAAACGCCATACATCGGCGCGGGGCTCGTGCTTGCGGCGATGGCGATAGTCGTTATTATAGCGGGCAAGAAAAGGAACTAAGTTAATAAGCGATAAAAGGAGCGGGCGACCGCTCCTTTTTACTCCCTCAGTCAATCCGCCTTACGGCGTATTGCCAGCTCACCGGCCGGGGAGCATTTTGGGGTGCATCATTCAAAACTCCCGCTTCACTTTTCCGCATTGCTTTGATATAATACCGTGTTACGGGATTTATCCTGCTTAGGAGGAGTATGAAAAATAATAATAAAAGCTATGAAATGGATATGACCTCCGGGCCGCTTTTTAAGATGCTGCTCACATACTCGCTGCCGGTTATAGCCATGGGCGTGCTGCAATGCCTGTATAATGCGGCGGATATGGTGGTTGCGGGCAAGTTCGCCGGCAGTCAGGCGTTGGCTGCGGTCGGCTCGACAGGTTCGCTTGTCAACTTGGTGGTTGCGCTGTTCATAGGCATAAGCCTTGGCGTAAACGTTACCGTTGCGCGTTACTTCGGCGCGCGGGATTTCGACGCCGTGTCCGATACGGTACATACGGCAATGCTGTTCAGCGTTATCGCGGGCGTTGGCCTTGGCATATTCGGCTTCTTCATGGCGCGCACGTTCCTTGAATGGATGGGCAGTCCGGAGGATGTTATCGACCTTGCGGCGCAGTATTTAAGGATATACTTCGCCGGACTTCCCGCGCTGATGATATATAACTACGGCGCGGGTATACTGCGCGCGGTGGGGGACACTAAGCGCCCGCTTTATTATCTTATAATATCCGGCGCGCTGAACGTTGCGCTGAACCTTATTACGGTAATATGCTTTGATATGGGCGTGGCGGGCGTTGCGTACGCAACCGTGGCGAGTGAGGTGCTTTCCGCGGTGCTGGTGGTCAACTGCCTTATGCATACGCCCGGCAGCGTGCATTTTTATCCCGCTAAAATGAAAATACACGGTCATAAGCTTGGCGAAATGGTAAAGATTGGCCTGCCCGCGGGCATACAGAGCGCGCTGTTCTCCGTTTCAAACGTGCTGATACAGTCCTCCGTCAATTCCTTCGGCTCTCAGGTAATGGCGGGCTGCTCCGCGGCAAGCAATCTGGAAGGCTTCGTATACATTGCTATAAACAGCTTTTCGCAGGCGACGGTAACGTTCACCAGCCAAAACGTTGGCGCGAAGAAATACGACCGTATCGGCCCGATATGCCTTTACTGCAATATATTGGTAACCATTGCGTGGCTTGTAACGGGCATAATAGCCGTGCTGTTCCGCAATCAGCTCCTTGGGCTTTATAATGACGATCCGGAGGTTATAGCATACGGCTGCGAAAGGCTTATAACAGTCGTTGCGCTGTATTTCATCTGCGGCAATATGGAGGTGTTCACCGGCTCCCTGAGGGGCATGGGCAAATCCTTCTCGCCTATGATAGTTTGCCTGTTCGGCGCATGCATACTTAGAATAATCTGGATATCCACCGTTTTCCGGAAATATCATACAATTTTCAGCATATTCGTATCCTACCCCATAAGCTGGGCGGTAACCACGGCGGTGCTGATAGGCATGTATATCGTTACCAAGCGAAAACTGATAAAGAATGCGGGGGAGGGGCTGGCGTAGGCGGCTTTGCTTGCTTGTCGTCAACCCCTCAGTCAAACATTTGGTTTGCCACACTTCAACCCCTCAGTCGCCTGACGGCGACAGCTCCCCGTTCGGGGAGCCTTTTGGCACGCCGCACAAACTCTCACATTAAGCCTGCCCTGAAAGGGGAGGTGGATGCGAGCAAAGCGAGCAGACGGAGGGGTTAAACCGTGGCTTTGCTATTTGCCCTCAACCCCTCAGTCGCCTTGCGGCGACAGCTCCCCGTTCGGGGAGCCTTTTGGTTTGTGCAATCTTTGTCCCCAAGCTGTCCCCGTAAGTTCTCCCCTACTCCTTCGGCACCTCCATGCCATGCAGCTCCTGATAAGCCTCGTACTCGTCCTCGTCCTGCGGCGGGGTGGGCATAAGGCCGGTGCACTCCGTGCCGGATACGGTGCTTGTCATATCCTCGTATACGCAGCCCTTGCGCGGGCCGTGCTTCTTTTTATCCATAAATAAAACGCTCCTTTGCACTTTGGTTTTGTGTTAGCCTTTGTGCAAAGGGGCATTGTTATTCATATCAAATTGTGGATTTTTCAACCTATGTATGCTCCGCTCACTTCGCCTTCGATTCCCTCGGGAAGTGTCAGCAGGTAGCCCGATGCGCTCTCCCACGCGGGGTCGGCGTCGCCTGAATCGTTCACTGGGAACGCTTCGTATACGCGCACCGCGCCGTCCGTGCAGGCAACCTCAATATATATGCGCTCGGCGGCGGGGTATGCTGCTATGCTGCCGTAAAGCTGCGTAAAGCCGGAACGCTTCTGCGCATTCGCCGTGCAGCTTACGTTTATCGCGCCCGTGGGAAGCTGCTTTTCGCTCGCCTGCATAAGCGGCGCGCCCGTGAGCAGATTGGGAATGTTCCGCTCAACAAGCTCTATCATTATCATGTCGTAGCTTTCATCGTTCAGCTCAAGGTTATACGGAAACTCCTGCGAATATACCGCGCGGCCAAGATTTGTTGAAAGCAGCGGTATGAGCGCCTCGCCAAACGAATCGCGGTAAAGAAGCAACGATTTTTCCGCGTTTTCTTCGCTCCTTGTGCCGAAGCTCATGTCCCGCTCCATGCGCGCGCCTTCGTCAAGCGTGTAATTCGCCGCTATGCCGTATTCGGGATACGGCATCGTGGATTCTTCCGCCGGCAAAACAAAGTTGTGCAAATCGCCGTAGTAGCCGGTTTCGTCATGCGGCACGGTATCGGAATAGGTTTCGTAGCCTTCGCCGTTCATTATCAGCTTCATTATTGCGTTGTATGCAATAAGCGCGCCGCGCTGATTCCAGTGCGTGTCCTGCTGATAATAAAGCAGGCCGTCGCCCTTATGCTCGGTCAAAAGCGCGGCAAAATCCAGCGTGTCAACACCCGCATCGCTCAACGCGGCATAAAGCCGCGTGTGGTTTGAGACGGCTGATGTGCGCTTTATGCGGCTCGGCATATATTCGGGATAAACCGTGTTCTTGTTCGGGGCTACGGAGAATACGAACTTTGCGCCATTAGCTTCGGCGTATTCGCTTATTTGGCGGATAACGTTTGCCGTGCGCAGAATGTCTGCATCGCTCATGGTCTCAAGGCCGGTATAATCGTTCAGCGTTTCGCTGTAAAACAAAAAACCGTCCTTGCCCGCAACCACCTTTTCATTCAGCGTATCGTTAAATATGGCAAGTGTGGCCGCGTGGAACGCCGTCACAAGCTCCTCCCTCAAGCCGAAATGATCCTGCCAGTAATCGTCAAAGTCGCTTGGAAATTCAAGGTTCAGCCCGTCGCGGCCAACTATCTGCGGCTCCCGAGCAAGGGGGCGGTTTTCGCGGTTTACGGCGGTGTAGCCAAATATATTCGCCCCTATGGGCAGCAGGCACGCTGTCAGTATGGCGGCGATGAACGCTATCATAAATCCCTTTTTCATGCTTGCCGCCTCCTTAAAATCTGAAATAAATGAACGGATTGTAGCTTGCCGTGGAGAGACAGGCTATGCATACAACGAACAGCGCGAATGCCGCCAAATATACGGCATATCCGAAACGCGGACGGTTTACCGTATACCGGCTTGCTATACTGCTTGCGTAAGGCATGCAGGCAAAAACAGACGCTATAAGCGCTGCGGAGCAAAGCGGGCTTAAAAGCAGCGATAATTGCGCGCCGAGCGCGGCGTCAAACGTCCAGCCGCCGAACATTTTTGAAATTATCAGCCATGCTTGACCCAATGTTTCCGCGCGGAATATAACAAAGCCCACTGTTACGGCGATAACCGTATATATGTGCCTGAGCGCCTTGGGCCAGCGATTGGGCTTCAGCGCGCCGTAGCTTTCCGCCATAAGGAACGCCCCGTGGTAAAGCCCCCACACGGCGAAGTTCCAGCTTGCCCCGTGCCAAAGGCCGGTCAGCAGGAAAACTATAAGCTTATTAAGCCCCGTGCGCAGTTTGCCGCGCCGGTTGCCGCCAAGGGGAATATAAACATATTCTTTGAACCAGGTGGAAAGGGATATGTGCCATTTGCGCCAAAAATCCTGCATGGATGCGGCGCAATAGGGATACATGAAGTTTTCGCGGAATGTGAAGCCGAATGCGCGGCCAAGGCCAATGGCCATGTCGCTGTAACCGGAAAAGTCAAAGTATATCTGCATCAAATAGCATACCGCGCCAAGCCATGCTATGGGCGCGTTTATCGCCGCGCTGTCCATGGCAAAAACCTTATCCGCCGTGTAGGCAAGCGTGTTCGCAATAAGCACCTTTTTGCCCATGCCGAAGCAGAAACGCCTGAGCCCCGCGGCGATGTCCTCCGTGGTAACGGTGCGCTGCTTTATTTCTGCCGCAACGTCGCTGTAGCGCACTATCGGCCCAGCTATAAGCTGCGGGAAAAGCGAAATGTACAAAAGCACGTCCGCATAGCTTGCCGCGGCCTCCGCATCGCCGCGCTTAACGTCCAAAACATAGCTTATTGCCTGAAACGTGAAAAACGATATGCCAACAGGCAGCGCTATATTCGGCACCGGAACGGCAAGATGGGTAAGCGAATTGAAGCTCTGCACTAAAAATGCGGTGTATTTGAACACAACAAGCGTGCCTATGCCCCAAATTACGGCAACAGCCGTGCTCAGCCGCACGTTTTTGCCCTTTGCTATCATGCGGGCGCATATGTAGCACACAAGCGTTGTGAACGCCATCAGCAGCACATATACCGGCTCTCCCCATGCATAGAACAGCAATGAGAATATAAGCAGCACCGCGTTGCTCCATTTTACGCTGCGCCTTGTTAAAAGGCAGGTAAGGAACACCGCGGGGAAGAACAGAAATATAAATGTTGGGGAACTGAATACCATGCTCTGCTATATGTTATCAATAGCTGGGGGAATAGATGAATATGCGCGTAACCGTATCGCCGCTGTATTCAAACTGTATGCGTTCGGAATGTATGTCCGTTTCGTCGCCGGATATGGAATAGGTAAGGTAGCCGTCATCAAACCATTTTTCGCCGTATGCCGCCTTAACTTCGCCCAGCGTATTACCTATCTTTATGCCGCGCAGCGTGGCGTAATCGCCGCCGGTAATGGTTATCATCTCGGTAATGTCCTTCCCGTCAACGGGAACGGTGCTCACGGTAATGCCGTCGTAGGCAAATGATTTATCCTTGCCGTCGTAAACGCAGCTTACCATTTCGCTGTATTCATAGCCTTCGCCGAGTGCGGCTATGAGCGCCGCGGAATCCTCCCTCAGGTAATAGGTTTTGCCGCCTATGGCAATGCCAAGGTCCTTGTCGGTAAACGCGCCGGTAAGCGCATCGGCGTTATTAGTGCCGCTCGGCGAACAGGCCGCCATTATGAGGCACAGCGCTATTGCGGCTATCAGTATATAGCTGCGGTCAAATTTAAGCTTCATTTGTTGGTTTCCTCCTGCTTGGGCAGCATTGTAAGGCTGCCGAGATCTATATCGGTGGTCATGAACTTCTTTGAATCCGTGTCCGAAAAATGCCACCATTCGCTCTTTATGCTGTTAAAGCCGCATTCGGCCATAACTTCGGTAATGTAGTCCACGTTGGCGCGGGCCGTGTCGCTCCATGTTTTGCAGGTGCGGGCAGATTCCTCCGTGAACGTGTGCATGGGGGTGGGCGTTTCTATCTCCTCTCCCGTTGCGTCTATTATAAGGGACATATCTATTGCGCAGCCGCGGTTATGGTTGCTGGCGGTGGTATCCGGATTGGCTATCCAATGCTTGTTTTTAACAATGTTAAAAAGTATCCGCTGCACCCGAATGGGCCTGTATGCATCGTATACCTTAAGCGTGTATCCGTCCGCCTTAAAGCGGTCGTAAGCCTTCATCAGCTTTTTAACGGTGTCCTTCTGCATAAGCGGTATTGCGCGCGGGTAAAGCGGCGCGCCGGTAACGTTTCGCTCGGTGGCGAAAAGCTGTTCATATACCGCATCCGGAAGATACAGCCGCATGTCCACAAGCTCGTTCTTCACCATAACGGGCGTAACTCCGTCCGCCTCAAACACGGGCTGCCCCGTGGGAATGTCTATCTTTTGCGCGGTTTCGGACGCAAGGTAGGCGTAAAGCTGTACGCTTTGTTCAACAAGATAATCGCTGTAGCAGTACACCTCCTGCCCATCCTCAAGCCTTAGGCGAGTAAATTCGCCCTCCGTGCCCAAAAATTCGCCCTTGTCCTCGTAACCTATTTGGCAAACTATGTTCGCGTCGCTCGATTTATCCGCGCTGCTGCGGCAGTTGAGCTTATTCACGCGGCTTTTGTAATACACGGGCTCGGGCGTCGCCGTGGGTATGGCGGTTGGCTCGGCCGTCTGCTCCGGCAGCGGGGTAGCCGTTGGCGTGGGCGCGGCGGTGGGTGCGGCGGATGCTATGTTTACTATCGGCGCATCGCCGGCATCGGGCGCATCAAAGCAGCCCCCCATGCACAGCGCGGCGAAAAGGAGCGATAGCATTGCTGCGGCCAATTTCATTGTTTGCTTCATGGTGCGCCCTCCTTTTGAAATAAAATTAGTCCGTGATGTAGCCCTTTTCCCTGAGCGTGTCGTAATCCGTGGGGTCTATCCTGAGGCCGTTGCGGCTGGGAATATCCTCGCTTGTGGTGCCAAGGGGCGATCCGTTGACTATTTTAAGCGTGGTGCCTTCGGGGCAGTTTTCGTATATGAACTTGCTCGCTTCCGTAACCATTCTAAGGCAGCCGCCGGTTGATTCAAGGCCTATGCCGTGGTCCCCGTTATAATACTTGGGCCACATCTGCGTGGGGTCGCTTGTTGCGTAAAGCGGGGAGTGGATATACAGTCTGCCTTCGTAGCGGGTGGCGTACTGCACGGTGCCACCGTCCGGAAAATCGTGCCAGCGTTCGCGCGTATTTTCCCCGCCAAGGGTATAGGTTCCCGCGGGCGTCTTGTTGCCGCCGTGGGCTATGCGGTATGCTTTGTATACCTTTGTATATTCGCCGTTTTCGTCCTTTTCGTATATGGTCAGGGTGAAGGAGCCCTTCTCAACGTAAAGATAATACGGCAGTCCGTCGTCCGGCGTGGGGCTGGGCGCGGGCTCCTCGGTCGTTTCCGGCTCGGCCGTCTGCTCTGGCGTAGGCTCGGGCGTGAGCACGGGCGCGGGCGTATGCGTGCGCTCCGGCACGGCGACCAGCTCCTCTTCCCCCTGCACGGGGCTTGTTACGGCCGCGTTGCAGCCAACGAGCGTGATCAGCATTGCCGCGGCAAGCGCCGCGCAAAGCCGCTTGATATATCTCAAATCATTTCGCCTCCAAATTCTTTCGTATAGGCCGCAAAACGGGCTTACACGCTATTATACAGCATATAAGCCCGACTTGTCATCAATATTACAGTTTGTTTACTTTGATAATCCGTTCATCGAATGGGAGAACAGCAGCTCATTGGTTTGCGGCAGGGTGAAGCCGTTCGATATGGCGAAAAGTATAATGCTGTCCCGCCTGTCCCGCGGGTAAAGCGCGCCAAGCTTTGCCATGCGCAGCAGCTTCTGCGTGTCGTCAACGTCAAGGGCAAGGCCCAACGCAAGCTGAACGGCCGTGTCCCGCGCGGGGGAGCGCAGGCCGGAAAGAAGCTGATAGCCATAGGAAGGGTTTATTGAGCTTCGCGCGAACAGCTCCGCGCGTGTAAGTCCGCTTTCCTTCAGCTTTTCTTCCAAAAATTCGCTCAAGTCAACGCCTATGTCTATACGGTCGGCGTTGTTGTCAAAGTAAGAATCTATGTCGTCTGCGTTGAGCAGCGCGTCGCAAAGCCGTTTTGTTGTAGAACCCATTTGCAAATCACCACTATATACATTATAATAAAATAATCATATATAATAATAACTGATTTGGCGGTGAAAATCAATGTTTTTATCTTACGATACCATTGGCTATCTGAAAGGCCCTGATATTGCGCTGGTAAAAGACGTGGAAACGGGAACGGTCGCCGTGCGGAAAAAGCTGCGCGCAGAGCTGCTGGGGGTATATGAGCGGCTGAAAAGCGTGGAGCAGGCGAACCTGCCCAGGGTTTACGAAACCGAAGAGTACGAGGGGGAATGCTTTGCCTATTATGAATATATCGAAGGCGAAACGCTGGAGGATATAGTTCACGAGGGTAAATATACCATTGCGCAGGCGGAAGAATGGATGGAGCAGCTTTGCGCCGCAATGGGCGCGCTGCATGCCATGCAACCCTGCGTGGTGCATAGGGATATCAAGCCCGAAAACATTATAATTTCAAACGAGGGCGTATTGAAGCTTATCGACCTTGGCGCGGCAAGGCTGTTTAAGGACGGCAAGCCATGCGACACGGAGCAGATTGGCACGCGCGGCTATGCGGCGCCCGAGCAATACGGCTTTAACCAAAGCGATGCGCGCACGGATATATACGCCGCAGGCACGGTGCTGCACGTTCTGATGGCGCGTTTTGGCGAAGCGGCAAAGGCATATAACGCCGTTGCCGCCCGCTGCACGCAGCTTGAGCCGCAGAACAGATACCAGAGCGCAAAGGCCATGAAAACGGCGCTGCGCATGGCAAAATATAAAAAGCATATACAAATAGGCGCATGGACGCTGGGCATTGCCGCGGCGGCGGGCTGCGTTGCACTTGCCTGCACGCTTTTTGCAAGCGCCGATGCAAGCGTGAACGCGGATGTACCCGCTTCCGCCGGACCCACTCCCGTGCAGGAGGCGAACGCCGAAGCATCGCCGGAGGCAACGATAGACGTGACAGACCTTACGGCTGTTCCGTATCCTACTGTTACGCCCAAGGTGGTTGCCAAGGCCGTATCGGACGGATTGCTCAACATGCACTTTGACCCCGATGCTCAGAAGGCGGACGTTATAACCACCCGCTCAGAGGCGGAGTTTTACAAAGCATATAGCCGCGCAAGCAACGATCCGCATACCGTATATACAATAGAGCTTACCGAGGATATGACGCTTGAGCGCGACCTTATAGTCTGGCCGAATATCGAAATAAAGATATCTCTCTCAACAACGCTTACCGTGCCAAATGGCATAAGTCTTAATAATTACGGCCAGATAAACATAGGAACAGGCTCCACAGTGCGCATAGATGACGGCGCAACGCTGAACCTTGGCAGGAGTACCATAAGCGATGGCGGAAAAACAAGGTTCGAGAAGATATATTTAAGCGGAACGCTTAGTGTTGGTAAGAATACTGAAATACGCTTTGAACGCGGCGAAGAATTCGGCAACGGGCCTGTGCTGGAGATAATACACGATGGTGTTGAACGCCGCGGCAAGGTGGAATTTGATGATCTTGCAAGTGTTGAATTTGACGATATAGATGTGCGCTATATTTACCTTATAATATACGATAATGTAATCAATGAAAATATTACCGACTACATAGAAAACAATGTTTTTCCGATAAAACAGATGGATAAAATAAAAGCAAGGCGGATAACCATGGCGGATTTCAGAAATGTGAATCAAATCGAGGACGTCCAATATATATGCGACTATCTTGACTACGCACAGAATGGCATAGTTGATTTGACAAACCTGACAATAGGCGATGGTGATGCTGTAAAGTTTGACACCAAAGGTTATGTGAACGTGGAGATATTTGAAAACGTGAATATAGAAGCCGGCGGTTCGCTGGAAATGGGGGCGAACACAACGCTATGCCTTGTTCAGGACAGCACGCTTACCGTCAAAAACGGCGGCAAGCTATGGATAAACGGCATGGGAGTATATCCAAGCGATAACACAAGCATAGTTGTGGAGGAAGGCGCGGAGTTTTTCATGAACGATTCTTACCAGAGCGATACGGTAAACATAATATATAAATACAGCAAATAATAAAGCATTAAAAAACATACCTGACGGGCATCCCCCCGTCAGCTTTTTATTTTCGGACGGCGGGAATATCGCCCTTAGGATATGCATAATGTAATAATATCCGCATATTGCCTTCATTCTGCACACTTCGCCAAAAAGCACGGCGGAGATTCTACAAAAATAAGGCCGCCGTTACGCTAATATAAATGCAGTAATTGTTTTATGCAGGGAGGGACAGGCCATGGAGGCGAACGGAATAAGGGCGATGGCCGTGCGTATGCTGGCCGCGCGGGACGAAGGCGACTGGGCAAGGAGGGGGATAGAAGCAAGCTGCGCCTTTATAATGGCGGCGGCGGGCAGGTACGGCTGCTCCCCGTTCGCTGCGGCGGCATGCGCGGCAATGTGGCTTGGGTCGGATACGCCCGGTTATGCCATGGCGGCGGCAATACTGGGCGCGGCGTATGCAAAAAGCACAATGAGCGTTTTTGCCTGCATAATGCTTGCGGGCGCGGCGATGGTGTTCGGCGTGTTCAAAGAGGCGCGCGGGGAGGAAACGCCCGTTTGCGTGCGGATAATAGCGCCGCTTATCGCGCAGGCGGTGCCGCTTTGCGTTGTGTATGCAAATAACCGCTATGCCTTCATGCTGGGCATGGGCGCGCTGCTTTTGACTGTGCCGCTATCGGCGGTGCTGTGCCGCGCGTGGGGCGCGCTGTGGGCATATATTCGGGGCAAGCGGCTCAGGCGGGCGGAAACGGCGGCGGTAATAATGCTTGGCGCGGTGGTTGGCATATGCGCGGCGCTCGGCGGGGCGGTTGCCGCCGTGATACCGCTGCTTACGGCGCTTATGTGCGCGTTCGGCCTCTGCCGCGCGGGCAGGTTCGCAACAAGGGAACTGAGCATGACGCGGCTAAAGCTGCGCGATGCGGCAGCGGTTGCGCGGGAGCTGGCGGCATATTCACCGCATAGCGCATATATGGGCGGAATAGGCAATGCCATGGAGCGCATCAGCATGCCGAGCGGCGGCCGCAGAGCGTATCTAAGCGCGCAGGCGGGCTGCGCCGCGGCGGCAATGGCAAAAAGCCCATCAAACGGCGACGCCATGGCCATACGCCGCGTTGGGCACGAGCTGCTGCTTATATTGAGCGACGGCATGGGCTCCGGCGTTGCCGCGCACAGGGAAAGCCAATGCGCCGTGGCGATGTACGGCGAGCTTATATCAATAGGCTTTGGCGAGGAGGATGCGGTGCGCAGCATAAACGAACTGCTGTATTCAAAAAATACGGACGAGCTTTATGCAACGCTGGACGCGATAAGAATAGACCTTTCAACGGGGGAAGCGACAATATTGAAGCAGAGCGCCCCACCCGCATTCCTTATCCGTAACGGGCGCATACGCCCGCTTTATGCGGAAGCGCCGCCGCTGGGCATACTTAAGGAAGCAAGCGTTGGCATAAGGAAAACGCGGCTTAATGCGGGGGATACGCTGGTGCTTATGACGGACAGGCTGAGCGATGCGCTCGGCAGCGGGCTTTATGCCGCCATGCAGGACGCCGTGCTGCACGCGGAAACGCCGGAGAGCGCGGCGCGCACGCTTATTGCGCGGGCGGGCGGGGTGAGCGCGCGGGATGATATGAGCGCAATAGTGGCGCGGTTTTCCTCCTGTCACAAAAATGCCCAGTTTTGATACTTTAACACTTGGCCGTTAGATGGTATACTTAGTTATGAAATAATGATGATACGGGGGATATACACCAATGGTCGGCATATGCATATTTGCGGCGTCCTCGCCCAATATTGACGATAAATATATAGCCGCGGCGGAAAGCTTCGGCCGCTGCCTTGCGGAGCATGGGTTCGATCTTATATTCGGCGGCGGGCGCACGGGGCTTATGGGCGCATGCGCACGCGGGGTGTATTCAAAGGGCGGCAGGACGGTTGGCGTTATACCCGAAAAGCTGAACCAGCCGGGCATACCGTTTGAACATTGCAGCGAATTGATAGTCACAAAGGATATGCATGAGCGCAAGGCCACCATGGAGCGGCTGAGCAGCGGCTTTGTAACGCTGCCGGGCGGCGTAGGCACGCTTGAGGAACTGATGGAGGTGCTTACTCTCAATCAGCTCGGCTATATTGACGCGCCGGTCGTAATATTCAATCAGGATGGGTTTTACGACAATCTGCTGGCCCAGTTTGATGCGCTTGCCAAGGCGGGCTTTATGCACACGGAGTGCCTGAAGCTGTTTAGCGTGGCTGCCACGCCGGAAGAGGCAATAGAAAAACTGATAGGATTCAGGAAGGCAAAGCTGCCGGATAAGATAAAGGAAGCGGTGAAGGGACATGAAGAACACAGCGCAGGATAATGCCGCTAACAAAGTGATAATGGTATGCGTAACGGGGCAAAGGAGCTGCGATCAGCTAATCGCCCGTGGTCTTGAGCGCGCGGGGCAGGGCAGCAGCGTGCACGTTGTGCATTGCGTGGAAACGGGCAGGAATTTTTTGAACACGCCGTTTGAATCAGACGCGATAGAGTATCTTTTTACCGCGGCGCAGATAGCGGGCGCGGAGCTTTCGCTCATCCGCAGCGAGGATGTTGAGGACGCGCTGGTGGACTTTGCAAAGGATAAGGATGCGAACATAATCGTGCTGGGCGCGGCGGGCCGCCCGAGCGGTAAGGAGCCGCTCGTGATGCGGCTGCAAAGGCGGCTGCCCGAAGTTGAATTCGATGTTGTTGCGGCGCGAGGATAATGAATGAAAAAACAGCCCCATAAGACCAAACCTGACACTAAGCCCAAGGCGGAGCCGCGGGAGAACACGCGGGAAAACCTGGAAACGGAAAAGCAAAGCACGGATAAGCTTGCAATAATTTGGCGCAGCGCACGGCGGCCCATATCGGTCGTCGCGTTCGGCATACTGCTTTATGAGCTGCTGGAGCATTTTCCGGCGGTAATGAAGTCCGTAAAGGGCTTCTTTGCGCTGCTTACGCCCGTATTCATCGCCATTGCAATAGCGTTTTTGGCAAACATGCCCATGCGCTTCCTTGAAAACAGGGTGTTCAAAAAATGGGATAAAAAGAATCTCAGCCTAAAGCGCGGCCTTTGCCTTACGCTCGCGATGCTGTTTGTTTTCGCGGTAATAGCGGCGGTGCTGCTGCTGATTATCCCCAAGGCTGCTGAAAGCATAACAACGCTTGCCGCCGGGTTCGATGGCTATATTGCGGGGCTCACGTCCTGGGCCGCCTCCGTATGGGACAGGATAGACCTTGCGGCCGAGGCGGAGGAGATAATACGCGACTTTGGGCAGGATATATTGACGCATATGAAAAACTACGTCAGCACTGCGGCGGAGGGAATACTGCGCTTCACGTTCAGCGTTGTGTCCTTCGCGGTGGATCTGCTGCTGGCGGTGGTAATAAGCGTATACGCGCTGTATAACAAGGAAAAGCTGATGTTCCAGTTCAAAAAGCTTATCGTGGCCGTTTTCAGCGACAAGACAGCCACGAATATGCTCGATATATGCTCCCGTGCGAACAAAACGCTGAACCAATATTTTTACGGCATGATAATAGAATGCACCATTCTCGGCGTTATGACGTTCATAGCCATGCGGCTGTTCTCCATGCCCTATGCGCTGCTGATAAGCGTTATTGTGGGCATAACGCAGATGGTGCCCATAATCGGGCCGTGGTGCTCCGGCGCGGTGGGCGCGCTGATAATACTTGTGACCGATCCGCCGATGACGGTATGGTTCATAATAGCGCTGCTTGTTGTGCAGCAGCTGGAGGCCAATTTGGTGTACCCGCGCGTGGTCGGCGGGGCTGTGGGCCTTTCGGGAATATGGGTGATGATAGCGGTAATACTCGGCGGCGGGCTTTTCGGCATAGCGGGGGTAATACTGTGCGTGCCGGTGATGGCGGTGCTGTATACGCTCGTATCCGAATGGGTGAACCGCCGCGTGGAGCAGAAGCGCTATGCGCTCGGCATGCGGGATAAACCGCCCACGGAAGAAGAAATACGCGCCATGACGGACTGATTCAACAAAAATATTAAGTTTGCCAAAATTATTTTGAGCAAAACGCGCATAAGGGTTTACAATCCGGCGCAAAAGCAATAAAATTGGGATAGGAAATTCCCTAAAATACTATAAAAGCGGAGAGTGACCATGATAGACCTTACCATGCACGAAGAACGGCTGCAACACGCCATAGACCGCGCCAAGGAACGCAACATATTGATACCCACCTTTGCGCAGATGCAGAACCCGGCCCTCATACCGGAAAACGTTAAAAAGGCGCTTAAAAACGTCGGCCTGTGGGACGTTAACCCGCTGAACCTTTTCAGGATAAGCTGGCATAATGAACCCACCATGCAGGGCGGCGGTTTCGGCGGGGTGAACTTTATCGAGCTTCCCTCCGCGCTTACCGGCGTAGACGCGCGCATAATAGTAATGTGCGGCAAGTGGTTCCCCACCGGCTGCCATAAGGTAGGCGCAAGCTTCGGCTGCCTTGCACCGCGCCTTGTTACCGGCCAGTTCGACCCAACGTATAACAAGGCCGTTTGGCCCTCCACGGGCAACTATTGCCGCGGCGGCGCATATAATTCAAAGCTGCTCGGCTGCGATTCAATAGCCATACTCCCCGCGGAAATGAGCCGCGAGCGCTTCGAATGGCTGTCTCGGATCGCCGGCGAAGTTATTGCCACGCCCGGCTGCGAATCCAACGTTAAGGAAATATTCGACAAGACCTGGGAGCTCAGGCGCACCAGGGAGGACGTTATAATATTCAACCAGTTCGAGGAAATGGGCAACGTGCTGTGGCACTATCAGGTGACCGGCCATGCCATAGCCGAAGCTTACGAAAGCATAAAGACCCCCACCAGCCGCTTCGCGGGCGCGTGCTTCACGTCCGGCTCCGCGGGCACGATGAGCGCGGGCGATTACCTCAAGGAGCAATATCCGTATTCCAAGCTTGCCGTGGGAGAGGCGCTGCAGTGCCCCACGCTGCTTGAAAACGGCTTCGGCGGGCACCGCATAGAGGGCATTGGCGATAAGCATGTGCCTTGGGTGCATAACGTGCGCAATACCGACATGGTGATAGATATAGACGACGAGGACAGCCAGAACCTGCTCAGGCTCTTCAACAGCGAAGAAGGACATAAGTACCTCAAGGAAGTAGCAGGCGTGCCCGAAGCGACCATAGAGCAGCTTTCCCTGCTGGGCATAAGCGGCATAGCCAACGTACTCTGCTGCATAAAGTTCGCCAAGTACTATGAGCTTACCGGCGACGATGTGGTTGCCACCGTTGCTACCGACAGCGCCGTTATGTACGAAAGCCGCGTGAAGGAGCTGAACGAGCAGCAGGGCAACTATTCTCTGCTCACCGCCGCGCGCGACTTCAGCGAGCATCTGCATGGTATCCGCACGGATAACATGGCGGAGCTGACCTATGCCGACCGCAAGCGCGTACACAACCTGAAGTACTATACTTGGGTAGAGCAGCAGGGCAAGACCGTTGAGGAGCTCAACGCGCAGTGGTATGACCGTGATTACTGGACCGGCATACACGAACAGGCCAAGGATCTGGATAAGCTTATAACCGAGTTCAACGCCCGCACCGGCGTGGCGGAGAAGATATAAGCCGCATAGCATTATAAACAAAGGGGACGCAGCAGCGTCCCTTTTTGCGTACAAAAAGAGCGGCTTTGGAGCCGCCCTTATGTATTCAGGTTTTATTCGGCGTCGCGCTGAGCCATGTATGCAATCAGGTCAAGCACCTTGCAGCTGTAACCCCATTCGTTGTCGTACCAGGCTATGAGCTTAACGAATGTGTCGTCCAGCATTATGCCCGCGTTTTCATCGAATATGCAGGTGTGGCTTTCGCCGCGCATGTCGCTGGAAACGACTTCGTCGCGGGTGAAGGTGACTATGCCCTTCATGGTGGTGCGGCTGGCTTCCTCAACGGCGTCGCATATTTCCTTATAAGTTGTGGGGCGGCTGAGACGCGCGGTCAGGTCAACAACGCTAACGTCGTTGGTAGGCACGCGGAAGCTCATGCCGGTAAGCTTGCCCTTAAGGCTGGGCATGACCAGCGCGCAGGCCTTTGCGGCGCCGGTGGTGGAGGGAATTATGTTGTTGAATACGCTCCTGCCGGTACGCCAGTCGCGGCCGGCGCGGGCGTCTACGGGCTTCTGCTTGGATGTGGCGGAGTGTATGGTGGACATAAGGCCCTGCTCTATGCCGAAGTTATCGTGAACAATCTTGGTAAGGGGGGCTATGCAGTTGGTGGTGCAGCTGGCGTTGGAAACAACGTTGAACCTGGGGTCGTATTCCCAATGATTAACGCCCATAACATAGGTTGGGGTCTCCTTATCCTTTGCGGGGGCGCTGAGCACAACCTTCTTTGCGCCGTGGGCCAGGTGGCCGGAGGCAAGCTCGGTGGTGTTGAACGCGCCGGTGGATTCAACTATGTATTCCGCGCCGCAGCTGTCCCAGGGTATTTCCTTAACATCGCTGCTGCTGAAAACGGCTATCTCGCGGCCGTTTATGCTTATACCGTTTTCGGTTTGCTCCACGGTGCCGGGGAAACGGCCGAATACGGAATCGTATTTCATAAGATAAACCATGTATTCGGGTTCAGCCTTGCGAAGGTTGATGCCGCATATTTCGAATTCCTCCGGCCTTTCCGCCGCGATGCGCAGTACGGTCCTGCCGATCCTGCCGAAACCATTGATGCCAAGCTTGATAGCCATTGCCGCGATATCCTCCGATATAAATAATTATTTTCCGGGGCTAAATCATTTCCCCAGAGCGATTATAACATAAATGCAGATTATGTCAATATAATCGAGACTTATAAAAAACGACATGCTTTTGCCCGTTTTTGTAATTATATAAAAGGCTGGCTTATGGTAGACTATAAACCTAAAAATAAATGAATATTGGCCTTGAAAAAGCGCGGCGGGCAGCATATAATAAATACAGAAAAACACCTGCCGGTGACGGTCGGTCAAAGAGAAGTTATAAGGAGTAACCGCTGCTTTGCCTTTTAGCGGTTACTTCCTTTTTTGGAGTTTCATTACGAATTCCAAGATTGCCAAGAGCAATCGGAGAAGCCCAACGATAAATGAGCCGCATGCAAACAATAAAGCCCATGTCACCATTAAAGTCACCTCCTTTCCTTGATATTTAGGTTCAAGTTAAGGATTATGACCAACCGCCACCGTTACGGGCAGGCTTAAGTTAATTATAATGTCGAAATAAGCAGAATGTCAATAAATAAAGCGTATTCAGTGCCTGCACTCGCTGTCCCATACTATCGCGTTGCGGCTGCATGTGAAGGTGTGCGCATCGCTCTGCGCAAAGCCGAAGCGCCGCACGAGCGCAAAGCGGCTTTCGTCGCATATTATGCGTATATCGTTCTGCGGCAGCTCCTGCGCCCTAAAAAGCAGCATCCTCAGTACAAGCTCCGCATAGGGCATTGCATCGTACTGCGGCATTACCGCAATGCGGTCTATAATAAGCGCGTCGCCGTCCGGATACATACGACCGGCGGCTATGGGTTCGCCCATTTCTTCACAAACGTAAACATGGCCGGCATAGGCATCTTTGCCGTCGCTTATGCATTGCGGGCATGCGCCCGCCGCGCGCCTAAGGGCCTCTATTCTGTCAAATCCGTCCCTGCCTATGCTCCAAACCGCCTTGAACATTGTGTACCTCCGCATGAAATATGTTCTTATCGTAACCTAAAAGAGGAATAATGTAAACAGTATTGCTCAGAATAGATTTATGTTGTACAATTACAGCAGTTAACCTAAATCTTGAAAGGCGGTAGCTAACGATGGAAGAAATGGAAAGGGATTTTGTAACCTTTACCGATGACGACGGTAACGACTTTGAACTGGACGTTATCGATTACTTTGAATACGAAGGCCAGGAGTACGCGGTGCTCATGGATCTGAGCGAGGAATGCGAGCACGGCGAAGATGAGGAGTGCGACTGCGGCCACAACGTATATATCATGAAGATAGTCGTAAACGGCGACATGGAGGAATTCGTTCCCGCCGACGAGGACAAGTTCGATGCACTTACCGCGATAGTTGAAGAGCGCATGAGCGGCGAATGCTGCTGCGACGATGATTGCGACTGCGAAGATGAGCACGAGCATGACTGCGGCTGCGGCTGCTGCCATCACGAGTAAGGCATAATTTAGCTGCAAACAAAAAGAGCATCCGTTTCGGGTGCTCTTTTGCCGTTGGTGGAGCTTAGCGGCTTTCGGCTTCCTTCATTATGGCTATGCCTGCGCTTGCGCCAAGGCGGTTTGCGCCCGCGGCTATCATCTTCATGGCGTCGGCATAGGTGCGTATGCCGCCCGCGGCCTTAACGCCCATGTCCGCGCCAACGGTGTCGCGCATCAGCTTAACGTCAGCTTCCGTCGCCCCGTGGGTGGAAAAGCCCGTGCTGGTCTTTACAAAATCCGCGCCCGCTTCCTTTGCGGCAAGGCATGCCGTAACCTTTTCGTCGTCTGTGAGCAGGCAGCATTCTATTATAACCTTCACTATCGCCTTTGGATGCGCCGCGGCTGCCACGGCGGCAATATCCTTGCGCACATAGTCCCAATCCCCGGCCTTTGCCATGCCGATGTTTATCACCATGTCCACCTCCTCCGCGCCCGCTTCAACGGCAAGGCGGGTCTCTGCGGCCTTGGCTTCGCTTAAGCAGGCGCCCAGCGGGAAGCCCACCACGCAGCATACCTTCGTATCCGTGCCGCTGAGCAGCTTTGCCGCAAGGGGAACATAGCAGGAATTTACGCACACGGACGCGAAACGGTATTCCTTCGCCTCCGCGCAAAGCTTGGCTATCTGTTCGGGCGTGGCGTCCGCCTTAAGCAGGGTGTGGTCGATGTATCGGTTCAGTTCCATTTTTTTATCTCCCGTAAAAATTTATTTCTTTGAATACGGCGTGCCGCAAAGGGGCAGCGCGTATCGGTCTATATTATCGCGCGCGTAGTACGCTTCCGTGATGGCGGCGGCGGTGGGTATGGAGGTTATTTCGCCTATGCCTATTGCCCCGCGCGCCTTGTCTATGCCCGGCTTTTCTATTATAAGCGACGTTACACGCGGGCAGTTATCCGCACGGAAAAGCCCAAGCGTGCCGTATTTCACCGTCGGGCGGCAGTTATCCAGCGGGTAATCCTCCGTAAGCGCAAAGCCGCAGCTCATTATCACGCCGCCCTCTATCTGCCCTTCAACGGAAAGGGGATTTACGGCCCTGCCAACGTCGTGCGCGGCGACTATTTCGCTCACGCGGCCCGTTTCCTCATCAAGTATGGCAACCTGCGTTGCGTAGCCGTAGGCAACGTGGCTTACGGGGTTGGGCTTGTCGCTGCCCAAGGGATCGGTCTTGGCAAGATATTCGCCGTAATATTCCCTGCCCTCAAGCTCGCTCAGGCTATGCTCCGCCAGGTCGGCCTTCAGCCCTTGGCAGGCCCTTAACGCCGCCTCCCCCGTTATGAGCGTTTGGCGGGAGCCCGATGTTGTGCCCGAATCGGGCGAATGGCTGTTAGAGCCGCCGTATACCACGGCCTCGCGCGGCAGATTAAGTTCATCTGTAACGTATTGCACAAGCACCGTGCCAAGCCCTTGGCCTATGCAGCTTGCTCCGGTTTCAATATGCACCCTGCCGCCGCTCACCCTTAGCCGCACGCGGCCCGTATCCGGCAGACCCACGCCCACGCCCGCGTTTTTCATGGCGCAGGCTATGCCCGCGAACCTTGCGCCTTCGTAAGCAGCCTTCACGGCCACAAGCGTTTCAACAAGGCCGGTTGAAGCGTCCGCAATTTGGCCGTTTGGCAGCACCTGCCCCGGGCGGATGGCGTTTATATAGCGTATCTGCCACGGGCTTATGCCTATTTTGTGCGCCATGCGGTTGAGCATGGACTCCATTGCAAAGCAGGTCTGCGTAACGCCGAAGCCGCGGAACGCCCCCGCAGGGGGATTGTTTGTATAGTACGCATAGCCGTCTATTTCAAAATTCTGATAGTTGTACGGCCCCGCCGCATGGGTGCAGGCGCGCTCCAGCACCGGCCCGCCAAGGCTGGCATACGCGCCCGTGTCCGCTATAACGGTTGCCTTAACGCCCTGAATAATACCGTTTTCGTCGCAGCCCAGCGTGAACTCCATGTCCATCGGGTGGCGCTTGGGGTGGATAAGTATGCTTTCCGCGCGGGTAAGCTTAACCTTTACGGGGCGGCCTGTAAGGTACGCGGCAAGCGCGGCATGGTGCTGAACGCTAACGTCCTCCTTGCCGCCGAAGCCGCCGCCGACAAGCTTGTTTTCAACATATACCTTTTCCATCGGCAGGCCGAGCATGGGCGCGGTTTCGTGCTGAGTATCATATACGCTTTGGTCGGAGGAATATATCTTAACGCCCCCGTTAAAGGGTATAGCCACGGCGCATTCGGGCTCAAGAAATGCGTGCTCCGTAAAGGGCGTTGTGTATTTGCCGTGCAGTATGTGCTTGCTCTTGGCTATCGCGCCCGCCGCGTCCCCGCGGGAAACATGCTTATGCGCAAGCAGATTGCCGCCTTCGTGCAGCTCCTCCGCGCCCTCGGCCATTGCCTCGTATGCATTGCGTATGGGCGTAAGCTCCTCGTAATCAACGCTTATAAGCGCCTTTGCGGCCTCCACAGCCTCCGCCGTTTCGCCTACCACCAATGCAACCGCATCGCCCAAATACCGCGTGCAGTCGCCCTCGGCTATCATGGTGTCCCAGTCCTTTTTAAGGTGACCTACCTTGTTCTGCCCGGGTATGTCCTTTGCGGTAAAAACGGCGATTATGCCATCGGCCGCTTTCGCCTTTTCGGTATCTATTTTCAGTATGCGCGCGCGGGGGTATTCGGCGCGCAGGGCGCTTGCGTATGCCATGCCGTCAATATACATATCGTCCGTATATTCGCCGTAGCCAAGCACCTTTTCGCGCACGTCAAGGCGCGGCACCCTGCTGCCCACGGCCCAGGATTCGTCGGATTCGGGAATTGTGCCTTCCCTGAGCAGCCTTGCGGCAAGCCTAACCGCATCCACTATTTTAACATAGCCCGTGCAGCGGCAAATGTTGCCCTTCAGCGCGCGGCGTATTTCGTCCTCGCTCGGGTCGCTCTCCTTATCAAGCAGCGCCTTCGCCGCCATTACCATGCCCGGCGTGCAGAAGCCGCATTGCACCGCGCCCGCATGGCCGAAGGCGTATACATACGCTTCCTTTTCAAATTCGCTCAGCCCTTCGGTGGTGATTATATGCTTGCCGCCCAGCCTGTCCGTGCGCTGCACGCAGGCCTTCATTGCGCGGCCGTCTATTATGACTGTGCATGTGCCGCACGCGCCCTCGCTGCAGCCGTCCTTTACGGAGGTCAGCCGCAGTTCATCCCTGAGATAGCGAAGCAGGGACATGCTGCCTTCGCACTTTACAATATTTCCGTTTACATAGAAGCTGCTCATGCTCCGCTCCTTCCGCTTTCGTATTGCTTGATCACAGCATGTAGCCGTAGTCGTTTATAACGGTGAGTATTATCGCCTCAATGTCCCGTTCAAGCTGATTGGGCTTTGTCAGGCAAACCTCGCTCACCTCGCCGTTCAGCCTAAGCTTTACGGTTTTGCTGTCCCTGTCAATTAGCAGGAAGCCGTTATTTTCGCTGTCCGTAAAGCTTGCTTCGTCCGCAAATACGGTAAGCTTATCCCTATACGGCCTGCCGGAATAAGGGCAGAACACCGCGCAGTTGCCGCATTCGTTGCAAAGCGCGTCAATATGCACTATCTGCCGCTGCGCCTTACCCTTTACCTTTATGGCGGCGTTTGCGCGGTTGGGGCAGGAGGATACGCAGTTTTCGCATACCGTGGAGCAGCCCAGGCAGCGCTTCGCTTCCGCCTCGCCGCACTGGCGTTCCATAAGCCTGTGCTTGCGGGCAAGGGTCTCCCTGTAATCCCGCGCGGCGGCGGGGTTGATCATGTAGCCCTTATTAAAGCCTATCACCGCGTCCGCAAAGCGCCTTGCATCCGCAATGGCTTCAACAACCGTTGCCGGCCCGCGAAGCGCGTCGCCTGCGGCATATACTCCCGCGCCGCAGTCAAACGGAACGCGCCCGTTTTCGTTAGGTTTGGCGCCGTATGCACGCAGCGCTTCCGCGTCCGGCTTTTCGCCCACGGCGGCTATTACGGTATCCGCGGGGATGGTCACGGTCTCATCCGTTTCCGTTACGCTGCGCCTGCCGCTTTCGTCAAGTTCACCAAGTTTCATCTTTTTGCAGACGAGCATGCCGTCCTTCTGTTCAACGGGGGCAAGGAGCTCGGCAAATTCAACTCCGTCCTCCGTGGCGAGTGCAAGCTCCTCCTCGTCTGCGGGCATATATTTCCTTGTGCGGCGGTAAACTATGCTCACCCTTTCAACGCCCATGCGCTTTGCCGCGCGGGCTGCGTCCATTGCCGTGTTGCCGCCGCCTATAACCGCAACCGCATTGCCCAAGGCAAGCGTTTCGGGCGCGTTCTTGGCGCTGTATAGGAAGTCTATAACGTTCATAACGTTGCCCTGTATGCTGAGCGCGCCGTGCTTCTGCGCGCCTGTTGCAAGCAGAATGTATTCATAGCCTTCAGCCTTCAGCTCATAAAGGCTTGGCGCTTCCCTGCCGCATATGAACTCCGCGCCCATGCGCTTGGCAAGGGCTACGTCCTTTGCTATGGCGTCGCTTGCTATCCTAAATTCTGGTATAACGTTTTTAACTATGCCGCCCGGCTCGTTTTCCTTTTCAAACACGGTAACGGGATAACCTTCGCGGGCAATGAAGTACGCCGCCGCTATGCCCGCGGGGCCTGCGCCTATTATGGCGGTTTTCTTTGCGTCCTGCCTTTGGGCGGGGGCAAGGCGCGCCATGACCGCATCGTAGCCTTCTTGTGCGGCTATCAGCTTAAGATTGCGGATATACACGCTGTCCTCATAAAAATTGCGCGTGCATTTATCCATGCACCTGTGGGCGCATATTGTGCCGGTTATGAAGGGCAGCGGGTTCTTTTCAAGTATCAGCTCAAGCGCCTCGGGGTACATTTGCTTTTCGACCAGCTCTATATACTCGCTCACGTCCTGATGTATCGGGCAGCCGCCCATGCAGGGCGCTGTGAAGCAATCCGCAATGGGCAGGGGAAGGCCGTTCTTCCTGTCCGGCAGGGGCTTTACGGGCTTTTTGTAATGCGCGTCGGTTTCCGCATCCGCGCTAAGCTTAGCAACCTTTGCCGCGTTTACGCCCGCGTAGGGGCGCTTTGATACGCCGTCGAACAGCTCGCCAAGCTGCTTGAAGCGGGAATATCCGCCGGGCTTGAGTATTGTGGTTGCAACGGTTATGGGCCAAATGCCGGCCTCGTACAGCGGCACAATATTGAAATAATCCGCCCCGCCGGAGAAGGAAAGCCTAAGCCTGCCTTCAAATTCGCGGCTGAAGCGCGCTACCATCTCTATCGTAAGCGGATAAAGCGCGCGGCCGGACATATACATTTCCTCGCTTGGCAGCTCATTCGCCTTAACGTCCACGGGGAATGTGTTTGAAAGCTTAAGGCCGAATTCAACGCCGTTATCCCCGGCAAGCTGCATTAGCCTGCGGAACATGGGCACGGCATCCGCATACTGAAGATCTTCGTTAAAATGATGCTCGTCAAAGGCAATGTAATCATAGCCAAGCTTATTGAGCCGTTCCCGCGCGAAATCGTAGCCGAGTATTGTTGGGTTGCACTTTACGAAGGTGTTCAGCCCCTTTTCGCGGATAAGATAGCTTGCTATGGCCTCTATTTCGTCCGGCGGGCAGCCGTGCAGCGTGGATACGGTCACGCCGGTCGCTATGCGCGGCGATATGGCGGCAAAGTATTCGCCCATCTCGGGGAAGCGGCGGTTCAGCTCCGCCATGCATTCAGCCCATATGGGGGTGGAGGAAGCGTCCTTCATGCCCTCTATAAAGGCGTCTATCTTTTCGGTCTTAATGCCCGCAAGGTCGTAGCCCACGCTCATGTTGAACTGAAAGCCTTCCGGGTCGCCAAGGTCGTAAAGCTTTGCAATAAGCTTTATTGCAAGGTATGCCTTAACGTATTCCTCAAACGCCTGCGGCACGGTAAGCTCCGTGCTCCATTCGCAGTTGTAGCCTTCGTCGTTTGCCAGTATGCACGGGCGGCTGATGCAGGCGGCAAGCTCCTCGCCATCCATCTTCTGCACGGTTTTCAGTTCAAAGAACCGCGCGCCGGCGTAGTAGCCCGCAATTATGTTTTCAGCAAGCTGCGTATTGGGGCCGGCTGCGGGGCCGAAGGGAGCCTCCAGCTTTTCGCCGAATAGCATAAGCGCGCCCGCGTCCTTCTTAACATAGGGCGAGCTTACGCCGAAAACCGCCCCGCTTGCTTCCTTTTCGCAAAGCATCCATTCTATAAGCGCCTTAAAGGGCAATGGGTTCATTCTTTCGCTCATTTTCTGTTCCTCCCGTTGTTGTGTCAGCCGTTGAGCCGCTGCCAAAGCTTGGTTGAAACCTCAAGCGTTTTGGCATTTTCGGCTTCCTCGTCGGCAATAAGCAGCTTCCTGTCTTTCATAAGCAGTCTGCCTGCGCACATTGTGGTTTCGCATTGCCTGCCGGCCATGCCGAAAAGCATATGCCCATCTATATTCTCTGCCGAGAAGGGGGTGAAGGGCTTGTAGTCCATCACTATAACGTCCGCGCTCGCGCCCGCCTTTATTACGCCAATCTCATGGGGGAAATACTTGGCGGCAATCTTAGCGTTGTTTGCGAAAAGCATTGTTGTAACTTCGTTCCAGCCAACGTTTGGCATGGCGGCGTTGTGCCGCTGTATGGTCAGGGCGGCTTTAAGGCTTTCCAGCATATCGAACGTGTATGCATCGGTGCCGAGTCCTACCAATATGCCCTTTTCAAACAGCTTCAGCACAGGCGAGCAGCCCACGGCGTTGCCCATGTTCGATTCGGGGTTGTTCACAACCATTGTGCCGGTTTCGCGTATTATGTCCATTTCCGCGGGGCTTATGTGTATGCAGTGCCCAAGCAGCGTCCTTTCGCCCAAAATGCCGTTGTACAGCAGGCGGTTCACGCTGCGGCAGCCGTAGTTCTTCATTGAATCGTAAACGTCGTTCATGCCCTCGCAAACGTGAATATGGAAGCCCGTGCGCCCGCCGTTTGCCTTAACGCATTTTTCAAACGTTTTATCGCCTATCGTGAAAAGCGCATGGCCGCCGAACATTGCCTTCAGCATTGGGTCGTTTTCGCGCTCGCAGTGATCTATAAAGCTCTTGTTTTCCTCAATGGATTCATCGCACTTCTTTTCCCCGTCGCGCTCGCTCACCTCATAGCACAGGCACGCGCGTATGCCAAGCGCCTTTGCCGCGTCGGCTATTGCAAAAAGGCTGCCCTCTATTTGGCAGAAGCTTGCATGATGATCGAATATGGTGGTGCAGCCGGTCTTTATGCAGTCTATTATGGTTGTGTATGCGCTGCGGCGCGTATCCTCAAGGGTAAGGCTGCGGTCTATTTTCCACCACATGCCGTCCAGCACCTCGTAAAAATTGGTGGGGTTATAGCCCGCTATGCTGAGACCCCGCGCAAGGGCGGAATATATGTGCGTATGCGCGTTTATGAACGCGGGCATTATAACGCCGCCCTTCGCGTCCACAAATTCCGCATCCGGGTATTTCAGGCGCATCTCTGCCGTTGTGCCTGTTTCCTTTATAAGCTCGTTTTCGGTAACTACCGCGCCGTTTTCATAGTATGGCTCGGCCGCGTTTCGGGTTATCAATCTGCCGTTTCCTATGATTATCATGCCAAAAAGCCTCCTTAAAAAGATGGTATATGGTTTTAATATTAAAAAAACGCTCGGCTGACAAGGCGTAAGCCCTGTTTTCTGCCCGCGCGCAAAGCACTCCCTTACAGCATTCCATATGATGATTTTTCTTACGTTATTATAATATCATCCATGCGGCGCAATGACAAGAACAAAAGAAGCAAAATTCTTTTAGATAAACTAAATTTTATTTTGATATCGCCTTTGCAACGGAGATATTGTATGATAAACTAATATATGCATACGCAGATATACTTGAACGGAGGCGATATGTAACGATGGACGATAAAACGCTTGATTTTGTAAAACGGTTGGCGAAGGCCATGGCGGCCCAGTTCGGCGGAAACTGCGAGGTGGTGGTGCACGACCTTAACACGGGCGACCCCGAGCGCACTATTGCCGCGATAGAAAACGGGCATGTGTCCCGCCGCCGCGTTGGCGACGGCAGCTCCCCGGTGGTGCTGGAAGCGCTCAAGCACAAGGGCGAGCATATGGAGGACGAGCTTGGCTACCACACCAAGACAAGCGACGGAAGAACGCTAAGATCGAGCACGGTATATATAAACGATGAAAACGGCGTGCCGGAGGGCATATTCTCAATAAATTACGACATGACGCCGTTCATGATGGCGCGCAGCGCCGTGGATTCCTTCATTGCGGACGATAAGGACGAGCGGGAGGCTCCGCAGATACCCACAAGCGTAAACGAGCTGCTGGACGAGCTTATTGAAAAATCCGTGCGGCTGGTGGGCAAGCCGGTTGCAATGATGAACAAGGAGGATAAGGTCCGCGCGATACGCTATCTTAACGACGCCGGCGCAATGCTCATCACCAAGAGCGGGGATAGGATAAGCACATACTTCGGCATAAGCAAATATACGCTGTATTCATATTTGGACAGCGGCAGCAAGGAATAATACCCCCGCACAGAGGGGCGCGAGAATAAAAAACGGAAAGGATGGACGAAGGAATGGATGCTTGCGCTGTAAAGAAGGCCGCGCAGGGCTACGAAAAAGAGATGACCCGCTTTTTGAGGGACCTTATAAGGATACCCGGCGAAAGCTCGGGCGAGGAAGGCGTTATCCACAGGATAGCCGAGGAGATGAAGGCGGTTGGCTTTGACAAGGTTGAAATAGACGGCCTTGGCAACGTGCTGGGCTACATGGGCGAAGGCGAAAGGCTCATAGCCTACGATGCGCATATAGACACGGTTGGCCTTGGCGAAATGAGCAACTGGAAATTCGACCCGTATGAAGGCTATGAAACCGAAACCGAAATAGGCGGACGCGGCGCGAGCGACCAGCTTGGCGGCATTGTAAGCTCCGTTTACGGCGCGAAGATAATGAAGGAGCTTGGCCTTATACCCCAAGGCACAAGAATACTTGTTACCGGCACCGTGCAGGAGGAGGACTGCGACGGCATGTGCTGGCAATATATACACAATATTGACGGCATAACCCCCGAATTTGTTGTTATAACCGAGCCTACCGACGGCGGCGTTTACCGCGGCCACAGGGGCAGGATGGAGATACGCGTGGACGTGCTGGGCGTAAGCTGCCACGGCAGCGCGCCGGAGCGCGGGGACAACGCCATTTATAAGATGGCGGATATATTGAAGGAGGTTGAGCAGCTCAACGAAAACGGCTGCACCGATGAATATGAAATAAAGGGCCTTGTAAAGATGCTGGAGCCGGAGTTTAACCCCGAGCATTATACGGACGCGCGCTTCCTTGGCCGCGGCACCATAACCACCAGCCAGATATTCTTCACCTCGCCCTCCCGCTGCGCGGTGGCGGACAGCTGCTCCGTATCGCTTGACCGCCGCATGACCGCGGGCGAAACATGGGATAGCTGCATACGCGAAATAGAGGCCCTGCCCGCGTGCAAAAAGCACAATGCAAAGGTCAGCATGTATATGTACAACCGCCCGAGCTGGACGGGGGAGATATACGAAACCGAATGCTATTTCCCCACATGGATAAATAAGGAAACCGCGCCGCACGTTCAGGCCGTGGCCGATGCGCATAAGGCGCTCTATGGCGAAAAGCGCTGCGGCGACAAAACCGCCATGGCAAAGCGGGAAAGGCCGCTGATAGACAAATGGACGTTTTCCACCAACGGCGTGAGCATACAGGGCCGCTACGGCATACCCTGTGTGGGCTTCGGCCCGGGCGCGGAGAGCCAGGCGCACGCCCCCAACGAGATGACATGGAAAGAGGATTTGGTACACTGCGCGGCAATATACGCGCTTGTGCCCGGCCTTTACAAGGGCAAGGGGAACGAGGACGCGACCGAGTTCCGCGCCACCCTTACGGATAACGACATAAAGTAATACTTCACCATAAAGGAGACGAAAATGAGCAACGTAAAGCAGTTTACGGACGTTATAAGCCAGCTTAAGCTTGACAAGATGTACGAAGGCGACTTTTTCCTTACATGGGAAAAGAGCTTTGACGAGATAAAGGGTGTTTTCGCCGTTGCGGACGCGCTGAGGCACCTGAGGGAGAACAACATTTCCGCCAAGATATTCGACAGCGGCCTGGGCATAAGCCTTTTCAGGGATAATTCCACCCGCACCCGCTTCTCCTTCGCATCGGCCTGCAACCTGCTGGGCCTTGAGGTGCAGGATTTGGACGAAGGGAAGAGCCAGATCGCCCACGGCGAAACCGTGCGCGAAACCGCCAACATGATATCCTTCATGGCGGACGTTATAGGCATACGCGACGATATGTACATAGGCAAGGGCAACACATATATGCACAACGTTGTGAACGCCGTTACCGAAGGCCACCGCGACGGCGTGCTTGAGCAGAAGCCCACGCTGGTCAATTTGCAATGCGACATTGACCACCCCACGCAGGTGATGGCGGACACGCTGCACCTTATTCACGAATTCGGCGGGATAGAGAACCTGAAGGGCAAAAAGGTTGCCATGACGTGGGCATACAGCCCCAGCTACGGCAAGCCCCTTTCCGTTCCGCAGGGCGTAATCGGCCTTATGAGCCGCTTCGGCATGGAGGTTTCCCTTGCGTATCCGGAAGGATACGAGGTTATGGACGACGTTGTGGAGCTTGCAAAGAGGCAGAGCGCGGAATCCGGCGGCAGCCTGACCGTTTCCCACGACATGAAGGAGGCCTTCCGCGATGCGGACATAGTATATCCCAAAAGCTGGGCGCCGTTTAAGGCCATGGAGGAGCGCACGGAGCTTTACGGCAACGGCGACCTTGAGGGCATAAAGGCCCTTGAAAGGCGGCTGCTCGCCCAGAACGCCAACCATAAGGACTGGGAATGCACCGAGGAGATGATGAAGCTGACCAAGGGCGGCAAGGCGCTGTATCTGCACTGCCTGCCCGCGGACATAACCGGCGTATCCTGCGAGGCGGGCGAGGTTGCCGCCAGCGTGTTCGACCGCTACCGCGACCCGCTTTACAAGCAGGCCAGCTTCAAGCCGTACATTATAGCGGCCATGATATTCCTTGCCAAGGTCAAAGACCCCGCCGCAAAGCTGCTTGAGCTTGAGGCCCGCGGTACGCTAAGGCACAACGGATAAAGCAAAATATTGAAAGATATGGGGGGACGCTGCGGCGTTCCCCTGGTTTTTGTATATCGTCAACCCCTCAGTCAATCCGCCTTACGGCGATTGCCAGCTCCCCGTAAAGGGGAGCCTTTTGGGCGTATTTACAAGCTCCCATTTTAGCCTCCCTCACCGAGGGAGGTGGATTTTGCGAAGCAAAAGACGGAGGGAGTTTGCCTGCCCTGGAAGGGGAGGTGGATGCGAGCAGAGCGAGCAGACGGAGGGGTTACAACGAGGCTTCCGTTGTTTACCTCAACCCCTCAGTTAATCCGCCTTGCAGCGTATTGCCAACCAAAGAACCCGTTAGCTATTTCCAAACGCTTTTTATCCGCATTCATACCCAAAACTGATGAAAAAAGTGCTATAATGCTTGAACAGAGCGAAAATATGAATTTGGTGGAGAGATCTTTATGAAACCATTTGAAAACATTATCCCAAGGGATTTCCAAGGCGGAGTGCTTGTCCTTAAAAACGGTCAGGTTGTTTTTGAACATTGCCAAGGCAATGCTGACTGCGGCGCAAACACTCCCTTCACATCACATACCACCATTACATTAGCTTCGCTGTCCAAGCAATTTGTCGCAGCAGCAATTTTACTTCAGATAGAGCAGGGGAAGCTTTCTTTGGATGATACAATCGACCTATACTTCCCACAATATCCCCAAGGGAAGAATATTACGATTCGCAATCTGCTGCATCATTCTAGCGGTATTCCCGATTATATCGGTGATAGGATTATTCCTGACGCGATTCGTAAATATGAATCGGAGCACGGAACAGCGCCGGCTGATGTTATCGAGTTCAATAGGTGCATTGTTGCGGAATGCCGTCCCGTTAGTCTTTCGGAATGTTTTGAGCTGATTGGTGAATTGCCCTTGCACTTTGAACCCGGAACAGAGGGAAGATACAGCAATACGAATTATTTTTTGCTTGGTCACATTTTGGAGATGCTAACCGGCAAACCGTTGTCAGCAGCCATGAGCGATGTATTTATGCGCTTCGGCTTAAACCACACCCACATGAACGGACATATAGCGGACGCTTGCGGATATGTAAGGTATAACGGCGAGGTATTTTCTTGCGGCAGACCTGCCATGGAGAGCGGCGATAGCAGCGTTGTTTCTTCGCTGACGGATTTAGGGCTTTGGTGCAGCGCTATACTGAATGCCGATATATTGTCCGCCGACAGTTGGAGGGAATGTCTGAATTTTGACCCGAAGCCCTACGGATGCGGGCTATGGCAGTTTGATAACGGTTGGTTTGGACATGATGGAGGACTGCCGGGGTTGAGACATTGGCAAAGGTTGAATTTTGAGTATAAAGCGGCAATCATCATCCTTTCTAATACCGTTATGGAGGAACCTCCCTTCCTTGCCCAAATGATGGAATATTTCATTAAAACCAAACAAACGGCGGAACGGCTTTAAGTGAGCATACAAAAAAAGCACCTGCCTGCGCAGATGCTCTTTTTTTATCTTCTGTATGCCTTACTTCATTAGCGGTACGAATACCAGCGAAACTATGGTCATCAGCTTTATCAGAATGTTTATGCTGGGGCCGGAGGTATCCTTGAACGGGTCGCCCACAGTGTCGCCTACAACGGCCGCCTTGTGCGCTTCGCTGCCCTTGCCGCCGAAGCTGCCGCCTTCAATGTATTTCTTGGCGTTGTCCCATGCGCCGCCGGAGTTGCTCATGAATATTGCCATAAGCACGCCCGTTACCACGCTGCCCGCAAGCAGTCCGCCAAGGGCGGCGGGGCCGAGCAGGAAGCCGACCAGCAGGGGAGCAACGATGGCTATTGCGCCGGGGAGAATCATTTCCTTTAGCGCGGAGGTAGCCGCGATGGATACGCAGGTGCGGTAATCCGGCCTTTCGGTGCCCTGCAGTATGCCGGTGTGCTCCTTAAACTGACGCCTTACCTCGCGAATCATGCTCTCCGCAGCCTTGGATACGCTACTCATGGTCAGCGCGCTGAACAGGAACGGCAGCATGCCGCCCAGCAGCAGGCCGATTATTACGAACGGGTCAAGTATGTCTATCATCTGAAGCTCGGCAGCCTGCGCATAGGATACGAACAGGGCCATTGCCGTAAGCGCCGCGGAACCGATGGCGAAGCCCTTGCCCATGGCGGCGGTGGTGTTGCCAACGCTGTCCAGGCGGTCGGTAATGTCGCGCACGCTGTCCTCAAGGCCGGCCATTTCGGCTATGCCGCCCGCGTTATCGGCTATCGGGCCGTATGCATCGACCGCAACGGTCATGCCCGCGGTGGAAAGCATGCCTACCGCCGCAAGCGCTATGCCGTAAAGACCGGCGAACTTATATGCGCCCAGTATGCCGAGGCACACAAGTATTATGGAAACGCAGGTGGAAAGCATGCCGGTGCTCAGGCCGCAAATTATGTTGGTCGCGCTGCCGGTGGTGGACTGCTCCGCAATGCTCTTTACGAAGCGGTATTTATCGGAGGTGTAAACCTCGGTAAAGAAGCCTATCGCAAGGCCCACTATAAGGCCGCAGATTATTGCAAAGCTGGTGTTTATGCCGCCGAAGCAGAAATAGCTCAGCGCAACGCTGCCTGCCGCAACCAGTATGGCGGAGGTGTAGCTGCCCATCTTGAGCGCCTTCATCGGGTCCGCATTCTTGCCGCCGCGCACGAAGAACGTGCCCAGGACGGAAGCAATTATGCCAAGTCCGCTCAGTGCAAGGGGATATACCGCACCGGTAGCGCCGAAGCTGAATACGCCCAGCACTATTGCGCTTACTATACTGCCAACATAGCTTTCAAAAAGGTCCGCGCCCATGCCGGCCACGTCGCCCACGTTATCGCCCACGTTGTCGGCAATAACGGCGGGGTTGCGGGGGTCGTCCTCCGGAATGCCCGCTTCAACCTTACCAACAAGGTCTGCGCCTACGTCGGCAGCCTTGGTGTATATGCCGCCGCCCACGCGGGCAAACAGCGCAACGCTCGATGCGCCAAGGGAGAAGCCCGTAAGCACATCGCCGTTTTCGGTTATAATATAAAGTATGCTTGCGCCGATAAGGCCAAGGCCAACAACGCACATGCCCATTACCGTGCCGCCGGAGAAGGCAACGCGCAGCGCCTCGTTTATGCCGCCGGTACGCGCCGCGTTAGCGGTACGCACATTCGCGCGGGTGGCAACCTTCATGCCGAAGTAACCGGCCAGCACGCTGAACAGCGCGCCCACAAGGAACGCAACCGCTGTGGTTATGCTGCCAAGGCCAAGCCATATTCCCGCGAAAACTATCGCAATGAATATGAGCAGCAGCTTGTATTCGCTCTTAAGGAATGCGTCCGCGCCTTCGCTTATGGCGCGGGCAATTTCGGCCATGCCGGGCTCGCCTTCGTCACGGCGGGCTATGCCGCGCGCCTTTATAAACGCGAACAGCAACGCAACCGCCGCCGCAGCAGGCACGGCATACAGAAGAATGTTCATAGGATCAGGTCCTCCAAAAGAAAATTTATTTCACGCAGGGGATTCTGCATAAAACACGACATAATTAAAACACAAAACAATGGAACGACATTGCGAGCGGATAAAACCAATCATATGGTCGTTCCAACGGCTCGGTTTACACATAATACATAAGGGGCGCTTTTAAGTCAAGAGGTTTTTTGCAAAAATAATTATGTTTGAGACAAAATTTGTGATTGAATTGACAAGGCAAATTGGGTATAATATTATCAGGCGAGGATGTTGGTTTATTTACACACCTTTTCGGCGGCTTATTTTTGTTCTGCCGCGGCGGGGGAGGAATGCAATATTCTGCGCCGCTTTTTGTATATGAAACATTGAAAGGAGCATCCTGCATGGGCGTGCAAAACGGGCGCGGACTTATAAGCCGTATAGACAAGCGCGCGGCGCTGCTTGCCGCAGCCACGATAGCCATACAATGCGCAACATATTGGCTGGCGCAATTTATAATAGAAACGGCGGGCCTTACGCTGCATTCGCCCGAAACTTGGCTGGATGCGCGCATACCGTTTCTGCCGGTGTTCCTCGTGCCGTATGTGGGCTGCTTTGCGCACTGGGTGATAACGTTTTACATTGTGTACAAAACGAAGGATGGCTTCGCCCGATTATTCACCGCGGCCGTGACGGGCTACGTCATTGCCACCGCAATTTTTCTCATCTGGCCCACCACGATTACCCGCCCCGCGGAGCAGGCGACGGGCGTGTGGGGATTCATATACGGAATTATCTGCGCAACTGATGCTCCGCTCAATCTGTTCCCCAGCGTGCATTGCTTAGTTTCGTTCCTGTGCATGGCGTCAACCGTGAAAAGCAGCAGCGTACCCCGCTGGTATGCATGGCTCAGCGCGGTAATGTTCGCGCTTGTGTGCATGGCGACGGTGTTCGTGAAGCAGCATTTTATAATCGATGTTGCGGGCGGGACGGCGCTCGGCGCGCTTTGCTGGGCAGCGGCGGCGAAGGGAAAACCGCGCGAATGTGCCGCGCATGTGTACGAAGCGTTAAATTTGCATAAGTAAAGGCTTAATCATACAAAAAAAGAGGGCTTTTGTCACAAAGAAGTATTGACACGGAGGGGCGGGAACGAATATAATATATTCGTTAATTGAATATCGAAACGATAGAGGCGCGGGAGCTGAGGTAAGCTGCGTATGCTAAGGGTGGGAGACCCGATGACGCAGGCGAATGTAACTTCCGCCGAAAGCACGGCGGCTCATCCCGGCGCCATGCTTGGGCGCAGCGGCCAGCGCGCTGCGACTGTCATCTTGCTTATTGGATGAAGAGCTATCGATGCGGCGTTTGCCGTGTCGATAGTTTTTGCTTTTCTATGATATCTGAAGATGGCGCGCTATCCGCCCGTATGTGCGGCAGGGTGCGCCCCGAAAACACATAAACGGAACGATATAAAACAGAATAACGATTTTAAGGCTTTACCATAGAAAATTACTATAACAACAGGAGGAACTAACTATGGCTATCAAATCGACTATCAGGCTCAGGATGGGTGCTGAGGATGCACATTACGGCGGAAATCTCGTAGACGGAGCGCACATGCTGCATCTGTTCGGCGACGTTGCGACCGAACTGCTTATCCGTTACGACGGCGACGAGGGTCTGTTCTGCGCGTATGACAAGGTGGAGTTCCTTGCCCCCGTATACGCCGGCGACTATATTGAGGCCGTTGGCGAAATAGAGCGCGTAGGCAACACCAGCCGCACCATGACCTTCGAGGCCCGCAAGGTCATCCGCTCCCGTACAGACATCAGCGCTTCCGCTGCCGAGTTTCTTGAGGAGCCCATCGTTGTATGCCGCGCGCACGGCACCTGCGTCACCCCCAAGGATTGCCAGCGCATAGAGCATAAATAAGCTATAGGCTCGTTTTACAAGGCAAATAATTAAGCGATAATCAGGAAAGGAGATACTGATGGAGAAGCTTATAATCACCGCCGCCATCTGCGGCGCAGAAGTTACCAAGAAGCAGAATCCCAACGTACCTTACACCGTAGAGGAAATGGTGCGCGAGGCTAAGAGCGCCTATAATGCCGGCGCTGCCATAATCCACGTGCACGTGCGCGAGGACGACGGCACCCCCACACAGGACAGGGAACGCTTCCGCGTGGTTATGGACGCCATCCGCGCCGAACTGCCCGACGTTATAATGATCCCCTCCACCGGCGGCGCCACCGGCATGAAGCCCGAGGAGCGCCTGCAGCCCACCGAGCTGTTCCCCGAAATGGCAACGCTTGACTGCGGCACCTGCAACTTCGGCGACGAAATATTCGATAACACCATGCCTACCATGCGTGCCTTCGGCAAGCGCATGATCGAAAACGGCATAAAGCCCGAATACGAGTGCTTCGAAATGGGACATCTGGACACCATTCTGACCATGGCCAAGAAGGGCGAAGTCCCCGGCGCACCCATGCAGTTCAACTTCGTGCTGGGCGTACCCGGCTGCACCCCCGCCACCGTGCAGAACCTTGCATGGCTGGTAAACGGCATACCCGCAGGCTCCACCTGGACCGCCACCGGCGTAGGCCGCAACGCCTTCACCCTTGCCGCGCCCGCAATAGTTATGGGCGGCAACGTGCGCGTAGGCTTTGAGGACAATCTGTACCTGAGCCGCGGCGTGCTTGCAAAGAGCAACGGCGAACTGGTGGAGAAGGTAGTCCGCCTGGCCAACGAACTGGGCCGCGGCATCGCTTCCCCCGCAGAGGCCAGGGAGATCCTTTCCCTCAAGCCCATTAAGTAATTAAACAAGACCCCCGTTTGGGGGTCAACAATACAAACATTATATATCAGGAGGAAAAACAACAATGGCAATGAAAGGCAACAAGTACGGTATCCATCGCGTAATCGAGCCCCAGGGCGTTCTGACCCAGGCGGCTTACAAAATCGACAACGACATGACTAAGCTCTATTCCAACGAGATCATGTGCGACGTCATCTCCCTGAACATCGACTCCGCTTCCTTCACCCAGATTTCCGAAGCCTGCGGCGGCGACGAGAAGAAGATCGGCGAAATGATCCTTGGCATAGTTGCCGAGCGCGGCAAGCAGCAGAACCCCGTAACCGGTTCCGGCGGCATGTTCATCGGTAAGGTTTGCTACATCGGCGAAGATCTCAAGGACCGCGACCTGAAGGTTGGCGACAAGATCGCTTCCCTGGTCTCCCTGTCCATGACTCCGCTGCGCATAGACAAGATCAAGGCCATACATAAGGATATCGACCGCGTTGATATCGAAGGTAAGGCCATACTGTTCGAGAGCGGCATCTATGCCAAGCTCCCCGAAGACATGAGCGAGCCTCTCGCCCTGGCAGCCCTCGACGTGGCCGGCGCTCCCGCCCAGGCCCGCAAGCTCCCCAAGGAAGGCGACAGCGTTCTGATCCTTGGCGCCAACGGCAAGTCTGGCGTTCTTTGCGGCTACGAAGCCATGAAGAAGGTCGGCCCGAACGGCAACGTAGTCGGCGTAGTCCGCAACCCCAAGCAGGTTGATGCTCTGATGGATCTTGGCGTATATCACAAGGTCATCGTCGCTTCCGCTACCGAGCCCGTCGCCGTGCTTGATAACGCGCTGGCCGCCAACGATGGCAAGGAGTACGACCTGTCCATCTGCTGCGTAAACATCGAAAACTGCGAGATGAGCGCCATACTGCCCGTCCGTGACGACGGTCTGGTATACTTCTTCTCCATGGCCACCAGCTTCACCAAGGCGGCTCTCGGTGCCGAGGGCGTAGGCAAGGACGTCACCATGATCGTCGGCAACGGCTACACCAAGAACCATGCCGAAATCACGCTGAACGTGCTGCGCGAGAACCCCAAGCTCCGCAAGCTGTTCGACGAGAAGTATTGCTAATAACAGCATAGCTTAATGCGAAAAAGGGCCTGCGGATGTCCGTGGGCCCCTCGTAGCATCAACGAGTTAATACCTTATATTACCAAAATAAAAAGTAAAGGAGAACCCAAATGAGGAAAAGCAGGGAAAACGGCCTGTTCCTGAACGTGCCCGATGAACAGTGGAACGATTGGAAATGGCAGGTAGAGAACCGCATAGAAACTCTTGAGGACCTTAAGAAGTACATCACCCTTACCGAAGAAGAAGAAGAAGGCATAAAGGCTACGCTGGGCAGGCTGCGCATGGCCATCACCCCGTATTACCTTTCCCTTATCGATCTTAACGATCCCTACGACCCAATCCGTAAGCAGGCCATACCTACCGAGCATGAACTTGAGTTCGCTCCCTATGAAGATGCCGATCCTCTGCACGAGGACATCGACTCCCCCTGCCCGGGCCTGACCCACAGGTATCCCGACCGCGTGCTGCTGCTCATCACCGACCAGTGCAGCATGTATTGCCGTCACTGCACGCGCCGCCGTTTCGCCGGCCAGCATGACTGCGAAGTGGCCAAGAACCAGATAGATACCTGCATCGACTATGTGCGCCATCATCCCGAAGTGCGCGACGTTCTGCTCAGCGGCGGCGACTGCCTGATGGTAAGCGACGAAATGCTCGATTACATCATCGGCGAGCTGCGCAAGATACCTCATGTTGAGATAGTGCGCCTCGGCTCCCGCACCCCCGTTGTTATGCCGCAGAGGATCACCCCGCATCTTTGCGAGGTACTCAGCAAGTATCATCCCGTGTGGCTCAACACCCACTTCAACCATCCCAACGAGATTACCGAAGAATCCGCCAAGGCCTGCGCCATGCTGGCTAACGCCGGTATCCCCCTCGGTAACCAGAGCGTTCTGCTCGCCGGCGTGAACGACTGCGTGCATGTAATGAAGAAGCTGGTCAACGAGCTTGTTCGCATCCGCGTCCGTCCTTACTACATTTACGCCTGCGACCCGTCCCTGGGCCTGAGCCACTTCCGTACCCCCGTTTCCAAGGGTATAGAAATAATGGAAGCCCTGCGCGGCCATACCAGCGGCTACTGCATCCCCACCTTCGTGGTGGACGCCC